>Ga0123357_10002903_pt1 | contig 19325 bp, 10 predicted proteins | sample TergutEmb28metaG_FD_89873 | JGI IMG/M metagenome (GOLD analysis project Ga0123357, IMG submission 89873) | Embiratermes neotenicus P4 segment gut microbial communities from Petit-Saut dam, French Guiana - Emb289 P4 | ecosystem: Host-associated > Arthropoda: Insects > Digestive system > Gut ...
AATCTGGTGGCACACGGAAACGCACGGGTGGAGAAGTGAAGGGGAAAAAGGCGAATGGAGGGGGTAGCCAGCAGCCTTGCCCTGTATCGGACACGGTCTATCCAGCATTACTACCGCCGATGCACATACTTCGGCTGCCAGCAGCCGACTGAACTGACACCCCCGCCGATAAAAATGGACTCGTCCATTTCGCTGAAAGACCAAATCTGGTTTCTGTGCGTGTGCCACCACATTCTGTTTTCACTCTAACAGCTTCTTTTTGTGTAATTTTTAATTTTAGTTTATTCTTATTGTTAGTTAGGAAATGAACTATGCCGTATCTTTGCAGTGCTAAATGTGTTTCTCTGTCAGAACAGAGAATTGTATAAATTTTCACGACTACATTATTGGCCAGTAATTTGTAGGGATATACTTTATGTGATTTACACTTGGCTTGTTACTTCCTTCTAGCTGAGGAACTATTAGCGTCTCAATATAGACTCTTCATCTTGTAATTAGTTGTTACTTCATTTCCATTTTCTACACTTGTTTAGGTCTAAGTGTGAGTAAATTACCTGAAAAGGATACATCTCCGTGTGTTTATGCAAATAATCCCAAATTGCGGTCACAAGGAGCTAGATAGACTGTAACAGACAAGCATGATCTGCCTTGGTAATTCATGCAGTATACGAAGCCAGTCCGCAGTGTTTCTGAACTTTTGAATTATCGCGCCAATGCGAAGGTGGAGCAAGATACCGCTGGTTGTGCTGCGTAGCGTAGTTTGCTTACTTATTGTGCCGTGTCTGTTACAGAGTGAACGTGTGTCTTGCTCGCCGAATTTCGTGGCGATTAAGAATGAGTGATTTTCCTGAGCAACATGTTTGTATGAAATTTTGTTTTAAATTAGGGAAAACGTTTTTGGAGACTTCCAGAATGTTACAACAAGCGTTTTGGGTTGGAGCCATTAGTAGAACACAAACCTGTGAGTGGTACAGATGTTTTAAAGAGAGTCAAACTTCAGTTGAGGACAAATGAGCGTTTAGGGCGACCTTCAGCATCAAAAAAGAAGGAAACATCCAACAAGTTCGGAAAATGATTCATTCCAGTCGTCGTCTGACCGTTCGTGAAGTAGCAAAGGGAGATGGCATTTAAAAATCCACGTGTCACTAGATTCTCACTGAAAATTTGGGCATGCATCGTGTTGCAGCTAAATTTGTGCCGCGTCTGCTGAGTGAAGATCAGAAACAAAACCGTGATGGTGTCAGTAAAGAGTTTGTCAACCGTGCAAATGCTGATGAACATTTTTTAAAGCGGCTATGGAACTTCGGTTTACGGCTATGATGTTGAAACAAAAGCCCAGTCTTCCCATTGGGTCTCAGAAACGTCACCCAGACCCAAAAAAAGCATGGCAAGTTTGGTCCAATGTGAAAGTGAGGCTGACTGTGTTGGTTCATTGTGAGGGCGTAATTCATCATGAATTTCTACGTCGTGGCCAGACGGTGAACAAGAAATGTTATCTGAAGGTGATAAAAAGGCTGAGAGAGGCAATGAGGAGGAAAATCATGACCACTTTGGTGCATTCGTGATTTTCTCAGAAAACGTGAGACGATGCTCGCCCCCTAGCCTCTGCACTCACCAGAGCTTGCACTTCTCTTCACTCAGCTGAAATCCACACTGAAAGGACGATGATTTGAGTCTGCCGAAGAGATTAAAGAAAATTCACTGGAAGAGTTACGCAAAATTCCAAAAGAGGCTTTCCAGAAATGCTTCCAAAACTGGAGGAAACCCTGGGAGCGATCTATAAAAATTGGAGGAGAGTAATTTGAAGGGGACAGAGCCGAATATAGCTCCACAATAAGCGAGAAAACAATTTATTTAAATTGTTTGGAATCGTTAGGGACAGACCTCATATTGCAGATGAGATATGCTTCTTGCAGTTGAAAGAATGAAGGAAATAGGATGAGAGTAAGTTAACATAGTCGAGGAATTTGGAATCATCTGTTTCAATTCAGAGTTTCCTTCATAATTTCAGATGTCACAAATTCCATGTGTCACCAGTGTCATGCATACTTTACCCACACATTTTTGTATAGATACTATATATATATATTTCATATGGAAATGTTGTGTTTGTTTGTGCATACAAACATGTTACCTGGATTGACAGTTGGTTACAGGTAGTTGTGCTATAAATAGCTAAAATTGTGATTATATAATATCGGTTTCAATTCTACCAGTACTGTACCTAACATAATACTGACGATAAATTATCCCTTATCACAGGCCTTTTGAGAATCATCAGTAGTAATTGTTTGGTGTGCAGTCATTAACCACTTGTAAATATTTATGTGTCACACAATACATTATTTTAACAGTACATATCTTAAAGAAATATCTGTTGTATATAACTATTCTGGAGCTGAGGGTTTAGTGGTGAAATTGTACTCAGTTATAACATTCCCAAAACAACATTATTAACACCGTTTGTAAGATTGCATTTGGTCATTTATATTATGGTATCACATATCCACTGAACTGTTCCTTTCACAAGGAAAGTATGTAAGTCCTTTTCGCACCTAAAACAGAAGTAATTTCAGTTTGATGGGCTTAAATCCTGTTGGACTTCCAGTCATCTGTAAACAGATAAATTATCATAATTTAGCTGGTGGTAGAGTAAGACATAATTTCAGCACTGATGCAATATGCTAGCTCATCTGATGTTATTCTCCTTCTTGCTTAAAATGTGAATGACCCAAAATTACCTGAAAAATACAGGAAGTGGCGCAGGTCATAAAGTACTATAATTGCGTGTGTAAGCGCAAATTGTATTGTTTTTTTTAATTGAATTGAATTCTGCAGTGAGTTACTGCTCACTGTAAAGTTTCAGAGTTTTCTACAAAATTTTGTACAAGAACAGGGGGACGGATTTGTATTTTATTAATAAATGAAAGGGTAATACCTGGTGTGCTATGTAGTGTACATATTAACCCTTTCCCCGTTCCATTCAAATCGCTAGTGCCTGGGCAGAAAAGCCGAGTTTTTCACGGGACATTTAAATTTACGTACTATACCAGAAACGCTTTAGAGCGTTTAGAGGGGGAGGGGACTTTTAAATTCCGAGCGCTTTGGAGCGTTAGGGAGGGGAAGGGGTTAATGTGAGACAGGGTAATTACTTGTGGCTGTAAGAGGTTACAAATTGTGAGAAAATATTTCCTTTGACATAGTAAAACAATGCGAGCGTTATCCAGATAGTAAAGACTGTTGGGCTATCAAAAAGAATAAACAATAAAAAATTAATGTATCATTATTACAGACTCTTAAGTTATTTTTCTGCCTAGTCACCACCAACATGCAGGCACTTGTCATACTGTGTGATGAGTTTTTTTGTATGCCTTTGTCATAGACTTCTGCCGCCAGTCCAGTTGACCACTGCTTGACAGCATCCTTCACTTCTTCATTGCTTTTGAAATGTCTTTCCACCAAAAATTCCTTCATGTTGGAAACAAATGAAAATCACTTAGGACCAAATCTGGACTGTATGGTGGATGACCTGCGCGAGCACTATGCGCAAACGGTCTTTACTTTCTAGATGACCTTCATTCATTACCATTATGTTACACAGAATGAGGAGCTAGATATGAAATATATCATCTGTGTCTGTAACTGTTTTTCACCATATTTTCTCATCTGTATGAATTCAACAGTTGGGGTTAAACATTCTGAGCCAGTTTTTCTCTACACAACTTTGTGACTTGAATCTTGTGAAAGCTCAAAATTCAAATTTTCTTCCTATATTGTTAATACGTTGTTGATGGAAGAGGTAGTATAATGAAATCAGACTTACCTGCTGATGGCAAAATGAAATTGTTTTCATTATCTGTGAAAAATGCTGTGGGTTATTTCAGCAGTCTAAATTACATCAATAAATACGAAAATTACACAGATTTTACATTCACAAAAAAATGAAGAATGCATTAAACCTGGAGAATAGTTGAAACCATTCACAGAATCGTTTGTCTTCCCATCTAATATGGAAAATACATGACAAAATGTAGAGAACTGTAATCTGACCATTGTGTGCATGAGGTATGTGGCCTCGCACCTTCTGGGGAAGACAGAAGTCAGTAGAAGAAGTATTTCAGTACCAAATACTGGGGTGAATATTTGGACTACAGAAGAGAGAGGATGGAGGAGGAGGGTGCAAAAAATTGTTTCATATGAAGCTTCTTAGTACATACCCATGACTAAATAACAGGATGGCTAATCAAGGAGGCTGTCAGTGTTAGTACATGTAGTGGAAGTGCGAAACACATACAGAAGTTCTGCTGGAAGACCTGAATGAAAGAGGTGATTTAAGAAAAGCAGGACAAGGGAAGTAGTAGTTTAAAAGGAAAAGGGGTAAATCCAGGTTACACATGTTTCTCACATATAAGGTGTGTAACAGTTTCATTGTCAAGGTTTGAGCTGTCAGTGCAAATTGTAATATTCCCTTCTATTATCATGTACATTTATAGTCTTGTAAACTTTTGGAAACAGTAATACAATAATAATAATAATAATAAACAACTGCATAATGATTCATTGAAATGTACAGTGCCAGAACTAGCCTTGTTTCCTATTCATCTGCTCTTATGACAGGCAAAGAATGACACATCACGTCACATTCCATGTGTTGTTTCTGGACATGACTAACACAGCTAAGTCACTGGTACTGAAGCCTGTTACTGGTCTGGTCTGGTACGGTCTACTTTAATGTGTCCACACCTCCACCCATACTCCCTTGTTGAGAAATACATATTTTTATACTTTGGCTTTCCACCTTACATTCACCCTAAACATTGCAAATATGTTGCATGCTGAAACATTGAAACAGTTCCAGAATACATCATGGCTAACCCCATTAGCTGACATTAACATAATGAACTCATGTTGTGAATCACTAAGGCCAAGAACATAAAATATGTTTCTGTGTGTGTGTGTGTGTGTGTGTGTGTGTTTTTTTAAAATTTACCTCTAGATAAATTGCCATATGCTTAGCTACACTCATTATCACCATGCAATGGAATTGTAAATGTAGTTGGCATCAGTGCCATTTCCACCTTAAAAGTTTGCATATCTATTATATTGATACAAAATTAGAATGTATAAAAGTGAGATGGCCCTAGCAACATGATTTTCATATCGTTTCATCATAGCGTGTCACTTGTTTAAAAACTTTCTTGTTGGCTGGGACACACACAGGCACATGGACATGTTGATACCATTAGTGTTTCTTCCTGATAAGGTATGCACAGTTGACTAAGCCATTTAAGATGTTTGCAAATATGCGTGTGACAAAGTTAATGGTTTTTGACATAAGTGCATGCTATATAGTAATTTAATAATAACGTGGGATTCTAATTTTAATTATATTATAATTGTACCCTCAAAGAGTCCCATAATACACTAGATGGCAGTAGGTTGTGTCACCAGGTATTTGCCTTTCTATTTGTAGTTTTAATAAGAAAAGTGACAAAATGATCAGATCTTACAGTTTAAGGTATTAATCCAATTGTGTTTTGCTTGAAAGCCGCTTATTGAACATTGCTTGCTTGGTTGATCTACCCTCTTGAATGTGCACATGTATACACCTCTACTACCACAGCTGCTTATTGGCATTGGACTGGATTGGATTTGGTTGATGATTATTGCTCGTCACAACCTTATATTTGTTTCCTGGTTCAAGTACACTGCTGGTTGGACGGTATCATACTTTTAAACACAAAACAGACGGCTTGGTTTGGTTGGATTGAACTAATGCGTGTTATGACTGAAGCACGGTGGTGGCCAAGTGGGGAATGGGGTCAGACACTTGGCGGCTGGGGTGAAAGGAGAATGGGCATTCGTCCTTCGAGTTTGTGGGACAAGAGATCTTCATAATTTTCAAGTCCTTTGGTGCTGCAGTTTTCATTATATAAATACATTTATGGTGTTTGGCAGTCACGCTATGTCATTATTCTTGTGATATTTATAAATTTATGTACTACTGAAATTAATGGAAACAATTTTTTTTTGTATGTTATAGGGGATTGTGAGGATTATCATGATGCTAGGAATAGAAAAATGTGCATGGGGATAGTCATTACAGTACAAATAACCCTTACTGGGAAATTAGTGGATGAGTTGTTTGCAAATAAATTGTAAAAAAGAAAACAAGTAAGAAAGGAAGGAAGGAGAATAAAAACTTAGATTTTAGTTTTCTTGGTTTTTGACACCATGTCGGTTTATAGGTTGACACCAGTGTTTCAGAGGGACATGCTGCCTCCATTTTCAGGGTTGACAGAATTATATCCAGGTAACATCTGTAGTGTTTGTCTGGACACAGTTCTTCCAATCTTGAAGATGGAGGCAGCAAGTCTCTCTGAAACATCCTGCCAGTCCATGAACCTACATGGTGTCAAAATTCAGCAAACTCTTATCTGAACAGTAGGCCTACTCACTGTGAAAGCCTGAAAATTTGTATAAGACAAAGATTATTTAAATTGGCATGTTTTGCTGTTCTGTTTGAATGAAATTAGTATTCTAAATGACAGTTCCAGATTTTTATAACTTGCAGTTTAAACTGCATTTAACAGTGCCTTCTACACGTATTTGGGTATCAGTAATGGTTAGGAATCCGAATAATATATACATACAAGACATAAATACAAGTTGGTCAAAATGTAGATTATTGAAAGATCATATGATTGGTTGGAACTTGTCAGTGTAACTTGTAGTACAGTCATGAAGATGAATTGCTTGTATTTACTTCTGGTATCATCTAATATTATTTGTAGTTTGCTGCATCCTGTTGTTATGCAGGTGTGTAAGTATTTATTCATACTGTGTGTGTTTCAAGTGGTAATTACTAACACAAAGATTAGGTATTTAATTGTCATTAAAAGTTGCATAGCAGACAGAGGGCTTGAAAAAGTTTGAAGATAGAACTTAAGTCAATTTTGATTTTTATGTGCTGTTGGCTTGAAATCCGTAGAAAGTTGAACCTAGAAAAGACAGACAGCATTTAAGAATAATTGACTGACAGCGTATCTTGTCCCTCGAAACCATTCCTGCAAGGACTTCATCTCGCTTGCTCAGAGTGTAGTGTGAGCTTTAGCGAGTCTTGACTATGGACAACGGTTGTTGCACATACAGAAAACGTTGCGGAGGAAGGTTCTGGGGCCCTTTCCGAGGGTGACCTTGTCTGGGGGGCAGCTCGGGGATTCCCTGCGTGGCCTGGCAAGCTGGTGGGACCTGTCACCGATGGGGACAAAGTTTGGGTGCGCTGGTTTGGAGGTGATCGAGCCCTCACCCAGGTCCCACTGCAGTCCCTGAAGACATTGTCGGAAGGGCTTGAGGCACACCATCGAGCAAGGAAGAAATTCAGGAAGTGAGTCAGCTTTGCCTTACACTTCATCGGCGATATGGCACAATTTTTCATTCAGTGCTACATGTTAAGAACTTCGTACACAGATTTATTGTAATGTTACTCGTAACTTATACAAGTTTGATCACCTCCAGATGCAGCAATCTGGTGGATACTATGCCTGTCTTGTATATGTCCTGAATGTATTGGTTCACAACAGAAACATTTATTTTGACTGTTGTTTGAGGTGTGAAGGATTAGAAGAATGCTGTAAGGATGTTAAAGTATTGGTCCCATGTGAGTTGTTGCTACAGCAGAGTACCTGCCATTGCTCCAGGTATGACTAGGGTAACCAGTACAATTTTGTATTGTTCCATCGCATAAAATTTTCAAAAGAAATTGTTTCTAAACTTTTGCCTTTTTGATGTTTTGAAGCAATTGACTGAGCAGAGTACTATTGGGATTGTGCAGGTGACAGTGGACTTAATGTCCTTGATTCTCATATCGTCAGAATAATTCTAGCATCTGCTTAAAACTAAAGAATTTTGTACCTACTAATCGCTTGCTTTCTCAGTGTAACATGAAGGTTAGTTAGTTGACGCTACTTGCAGTGTTGATGTACGTATGAGTGAACAGCACATTGCAGAGTAAGGCCATAAGGTTATTACGTAATGTTACAGTTACTGAACCACTTGACTCTTTACTTAAATTTTATTTCATTCATACCTCACCTTTTTACTGGCTTATATTTTCTCATTATGAAATTTACCATTCATTATTTTTGAGGAGAAATATTGAAGACTGGTGTTATTAGCTGTATAATTGACTTGGTTCTGGGACTGTCAGTCATCTTGTATCTCAACACATTGTGTTGTTTTCAGAATAGTAAATTATTTACCAAGGTAAAGAACAAAGTAATTCTGAGTGTAATATACGGTCACTAAAAATGTTTAAGAAGTGATATACCGTATAGGTTAAGAGAGCCATTGGATTTAAAGGACAGTTGAACACTGCTGAAACAATGTGTACTGTGATGGTATGGTTAATGTAACATTTCACTTCAGTAAAGTGACTAGCGTGAGTTTGGATGTCTGTCTGTTGCTAGTGGAAATATGTATAATAGAGATCAAGGCAGAGTTACAAAGGTGGTCTCTATACTGTCATTCAGTGCCCATAGTATTGATAGTGACACAGAGCGTTCTGAAGAAAATTTTAGTCTCATCACAACCAAAGCCACCAAACAGACAGTCTGAAAGGCTGTGGTATTGAGTGAATATTTCATCGTGATTGTAAACCTTGTTGCTGGTACTACTGTTTTAGAGTTGCTATGGATACAGTTGTCTTTCTATATTTAAAAATATACTTCACAGTACTTACATTACATACGTTTGTGTGATTTTCTAAGTGGCACCAATATTGTGAATATTTCAAGGGTGATTCTGTTGATGGTTTCTCCCTAAGGACAAGTGAAAGGACCTAACTATTCCTCTTGGTTACATCACGCAGCACAATGTTACAGTACGTTGCCAGTTCGGTATTGTACCTGATGCTGCTTCAACTGAAGACCATTCGTTTCTTTTGTAGTTGCATGCAAAGGCAGTGCAGTTTTATCATGTTAAGTTTTTGTTTGATGTTACAATTATTTTATTGGAAACACCAGTCCTTAATTAAATAAAGTACTATGAAATGAATGATAATGGGTTCCACAAGCATGTTGTGTCTTTTAAGGTCAAGCATTTGTATTAGAGCATTTTGACTGAGGTTCCTTAATCACGAAGCTAACATAACTCTTCTACCATGTAGTTCAGACCAGAACATTTGTTAAGTGCAATTATGTTGATGAATTTGATGCAAATTTGAATTTGCAGGAGCCGTAAACTAAACAGTCAGCTAGAGAACGCAATTCAAGAAGCTATGCTTGAATTGGATCGTATGACAGAACAGCAGCAGTCAGCAGCAGCTGGAACAGCATCTGCAGCTGTTAGTAACGAACCAATGGGGCGACTGAGGCGAAGCACACATCGGTGACCTTCTCCTTCACTCTCTTGTTTTACAGCTTCCATCCTAGTGTTGCATACCATCCTTTTTCTCAGACAGTCCATATTCTGGTATGTTGCGATTATCAGCTATTGCTCTTCCATTTCTGTGGTTTGATACTACCTTTAAATAATGATTTATAATTTCAAGAATGTAACAGCCTATAGTTCTCATTCATTTTGCAGCATGCTTCACATAAATAATGGAGTACATGATCACAGCTTCCCAGAATAGATTGAGTTGATTATCTGTAAGTGAATGAGTACTGCAAAGCTGACTGTTCAATAATGCCATTCTTCAGATTGTTCTTTATGTTATTAGAGCAGTAACTTGTACCTTGATTAATAACTGTTTCACTCTGAAGCTGTTAGTACTTCCTGCATGTCTCTTACAGAAAGTATTAAATTGTGTCATATTAAGGGGAATGAGAGCAACATAGCAAGTGGCAGATTGAGTTTACAACCACTTGCATCTCTTGTACAAATTAGGCCTTAAGTGACTAAAAGTAATTTAAATCATACATAAAAATTCAGTTCCTTCCTCACAGACAACAAACTTTGTCTCCCTTAGGAAGACCAAAGACTGTTTAACGAATAATGGCTATTTATTGTGAGAATTATAATCAAATCTGTAAATGCTGTCTGTGGGAGAAGTTTAGAATTTTTAAATGTGAAATGTGCTGGTACATACAGGAACCACTGATGACCTTTGAAGAGTTGGAAATATATGACAAGGTGTGTCTTTCTTCATCCTGGTCTGCCTAAAATAAATTTGTTGCAAGATATGTAATCAGTGAAAATTAGTTTGAAGTATTAAGTATTAAATAGTTTTTTTTACCACAGCGTGATTAAACATAAAGCAGTTATATCCAATCAAGTATTTTTCATTGACATTTGCAGGAAGTTCTTTGTAAATTTTGCCAGCAAATGTGTGTGTGAGTAGTTATTATTGGAAAAGCTATTGAGAGCCAGTAGTTTGATCCAAGAATTGGTAGGTGCTGCTTTTTACCATTGGCCATAAAGTAATGGGTCTACAGTAGACAGTTATCCTTAGAAGATCTAACCTGGTTTGGCAAGTAAAATGTTTAAAGTACAATGTGCAATACATTGTTGCATTCTGGAATGCTGGTTGCCTAAATGTTGCTCTCATTGCATTCTCTTCACATTCTAAAGCTTGAATATAGTAACAGTTGTGGCATAATGTCAGAAGTTCTTTTCAAATTACATTTTACTTAAAAGTATATTTCATTTCTTGAAATTTCTGAAATTGATAAACCAAATATGTAGCTACCCATACGACTGTAGGATGTACTACAAGTTTTAGTATGGTTGGAGACATTGCACTCTACTTCTACTTTTTGTAGAACGTGGTGGTGGTCTGATTTACATGCTGCCTATGACGGCTGTGTGAAGTAGGAAGGCAGTACACTTTGTGACACACCTTTCAGAATTAAATGATGATGCTGAATTTTGAAAGCACCATTTTAGTACCAGAGTCAAGAAACTTCCAAATTATTGAGTGGGGTTATGATGTAGGGGCGGCATGCATATTATGAAAATACCCTTCTGGTAGTCCCAAGATTGCAAGCAGTTCTGGAACACATCTCTTTCGATCAAGCAAACAGTCTCTGTCATATGGGCCTTGACATTGCCCACATTGTTAAAATGGTGATCACGTAACATTTATGTTCAATAATGCAAACACAAAAATTGGCACAGTGATGATTATGGGATCTTTGGAGCAGTGCTTTTCAAAGGGTAGTACATGTACCATTGGTGGTAATGGGATGGTTGCTTGGTGGTATGTGAAGAAATATAAGAACTATTTTTTTCAGTAATTAAAATTTAGAAACGTTAATTGCACTTCAAAATTGTTTTACATTGGTAAAATAAAGAGAGAAACATTTTTTAAACTCTATACCAAGATACTCTTTCATTGTTTGAATATAATCCAGACTCTCCTGTGTCATCGAATGACATTAAATTAGAAGAGTATCAACTGCAAAATTTGAGGTTTTCACAGAGCAGTTGTTTTGCTGGTTGGCAACTTTGAAGACTTCAAACCTACCAACCAGCATAACATCTTGCAATACCAGTATCCAGGAATTAGGCATTAGTATTTGCAGTACCTAGTGGTACACGTACATGTTTGGTATTGTGACAGAGGTATATGAGAAAAAAAGTTTGAAAAGCACTGGTGTGGAGAATATGGCAGATGTGGTAACACAGCAGTGTTGTGTTTCACCAGTTCTTTCTGAACAAGGATGGAGTGATACTACGTATGTCACCCAGTTGACTCACCATTGATTTGCACGTCGTACATGAAACACCATGCCTTGTCATTGGTAATGATGTTATGCATGGATGTGGGATTGTCATCCACAGATGAAATGAGATCCTGACAAAGTTACCTTCTTGTTTGGTGCAGCATTTCTTTGAGTGGATGGGGAACCACATGTGATGCACTTTGTGATGCCATCAGATCCTTAATAAAGATGACATAGCACCTTGCATATGATACCTGCACTGCTGTGGCATTGTCATTGACATTCTGATGAGGAATTCAGTGTACAGTGCACAGCACTACAAAGATCATCTCTGGTGTATGTACTTTTCTCAGAAAATAACTCTGTGTGTCATTCTTCAACAACTTTGCACTCTTCTGAAACAGACATTACCACTGCAACTCAGTGCTTCAGCCAAGGCTGTGGTTACCATACACTTGATGTAACATATACAGCATTGCTGACGCAACTTGGTATTAACTCATCACTCCAGCCTCAACATTGCTGATTTTCAGTAGAATGTCTCATGATGAGCGTTCTATTACAGTGTTCCTAAATTTTCATAACTAGAGCTGAACCAGATGGTTGTGAGATATGGCCACGAACACCACTAATGTTCATTCAGCTACACGAAACTTGAACACAACAGATCAACAAATTCATGAACTTTCTGACTCTACTAATGTTTTTTCTGTTCTGGCTGTGTGATTAAGAATGTAACATATTATGGTAGGTTGAAAGCTTATTCTTCTGCATTTGCCTGCCCTCTTTCTTTCATTTTCGTATATTTTAGAACTGGAAATTGTCACTTATAGTACAAGAATAACATGCAGCATCAGGCTCATCAAGCACAACTGAAATAAACAGAATTGACAGCTCTAGCTGTACAAACAACATGAGCATTTAGACAGAGAATGGAGAAGGACATGAAAGTATCACATTGATAGCTGTTTGTGTAATGTTCATAAATAATACATTACTCAAGCAAAATATGTGGTGTTTATTACATATTTTCTGTTACTGAAATCTCATCAGCATTCCTGCATGTAGTGAAATCCCATGTTTAGTGAATTTCAGTTCAGTAATTAACCTGTATTTAATTACTGAAATAAGCATTATGCCTTGAGTATGATTATCGTCTAGACATTAATCAGTATTAATATTTTCTGTCTGCTGGAAATAATTGCTGCATAGCCGTTGTGTTTATTTCCTCTCATTATTTTGGGAATTGATTTTATTTTGTTAAGTATGTAATTCATTATTTGCATAGAAACAGTGTCTGATTAAAGAAATTATTTTGATTGTTTACAGCACGTGGTAGTCTTGCAAGAATATTAACCGTGTCTTTATATTACTTCCATATAACTCTCATTTAGTAAAAAATGGTGACCATTTGTGTGTGAAGAACCATTCCCCATAGAATAAACAGGGGTTTCACTGTATGGTTATAATTTTTTGTTCTACAGTCGAAAGTGAAAACTCAGATTCAACATGGAAGTAGACATTTCTTTCCAGTTCTCTGCCCTTTGTGTATGGTAAATGTATTATGCACAGGGATTCAAACTACAGTCAGACTACATTTTAGCAAGTTCTTCATGATATAAAGGTGACCTTTTACTGTGAAAAAGAGATTGGATTAAGAGTGCAAGGAAGATTTGAACAGGATCGAATTGAATTGGGATGGGATCCAATAGCCAATTCTTGTCATGGCATTAATATGCCCTCAAATTTCTTAATGATGGTATGTTGTATTTTGTTTTCATGGAAGGCATTTATCATGCTGTGACAAATACAAGATTCAGATCCGTAACAGACAGAAAAGATGTTTGAAGTTGTAAATTTGGACTTAATATATGACACGTTTTACAAGAAAATACCAGGGTTATGAAACACAGTACTGGAAGGTTTCAGTAAGTTTATATATACAAATGGGGCCATAGAAAAAAGTTCTGTGGGTGATTGTGCTCCGGGTTTCTTCCTCTCTGCCTGCTGTTTTATTCCCTTCCATCTCTGTCTGGTTCATGTTAATGATTTTAAAGCACTTGTTGCTACTGAAGATTATAATAGGGTAATTGCTACCAACATCCATGTAAATTGAATGGCTAGAATGCAGAGAATACAGATAAGTGTGCCAGAGTGGGAGGCATAACAACCCAAGAGAGATGTGGAGGGGATCAATCCATAGGATGCCTTTGTGTGACCTTAGTGTAGCTGTTACTTCTCACAGCTTGCATCATGTTACCCATGTTACATACCGTATAAAGAATATGGTTTGTAAAATGGAAACTGTCCATATTTTACTGCAAGAAGTTGACATTTATTAATCCCAGCAAATCCTATGACTGTAAACTCCAGTTGGCCTCAACTTGAAGAAAGGACCACATCAGTATGGTGCGTGTGCTTGGTTGGAAATATAAAACTTTGTATGCATCAAACCACATTTGCAGTTATATGACACAATTACACAATCTCAGGCCTCTGTCTTGGGTTTAGTCTTTGTTAGGTAATATTCACATAGGCTGTACATGGCTCTGCATATCCAAATGGATGGAAGAATGTTCTGTACTTTTTCTTGTTTATGTTGATAACATTTGCTCTGTCTTGCCCTTACTTCTTAGTACTCTGTTTATTATGAGTTAAATGCCATTTGTGCGGTATGAATTTTTAAATCTGTGTTTTGTTGATGTTGACATCTGAAGCATGAATGTCATATTCAAATCTTACTGGAAGGATCAGTAACGTTATGTAGGATACAAATCAAAGAGATAAATCTCCATGAGGATTTACCTCCTTATTTTTCCTGGTGAACAGTGTTTATTTAGCATTGTTGTGTGGGCTGTTCTGGCTGGTAGTCTTTTGAACTTGGCTTATGCCTTCAGTCCATGTCTTCTGTCTATGTTGCTCTAAAGGGGGTTGGGTAGCCATACATGGTACAATAGAAACTTCTCAGGTTGTGTCATCATATATTTTGTTAGACTGTACATCTATGATTTGGCTCATTCAGAGACAGTACTGTCAGCAGTGAATGAATCCTTATGTTTTTTGTTTATTTAAGGTGGTACATGCCTGTTACATTATTAAATAGAAATGAGTAATTCAGTCAGTCACTGCAACATATACTGAGCAAGAACAAGACTAAATGTTTAGCTTTGTTTTTGCTCAGTATATGTTATGTTGCTAACTGACTGCAAAGTTTACTCATGTTTCTGCCTTTTGGGTAGCTATGTGCTACATGTTTATGTATTCAAATTTTATATTCACTGGATTTCATGAGGATAATGTTTTATTTGCATTAATGGAAATTGTGTTACTTGCAGATGACCACTGCGCATTTTAAGAAACTGTAAACTCTTCCATTCAGTCATCAGTAGAACACGTGGACAGAATAATGTGAAAGATATAACATATTAACCAATGGTATATTTTATCTCTGGCAGTTTTACTTTTAATCACAGATAGTTCGTAACTTTCGGGAATGTTGTGTTTCTGATCAAGGAGGAATTTTTGGTCTTTAAAATAAGATGTGTTTGTTAGTGTTGTATGGAGTAGTACAGCTAGGCTTTATACCTACCAGTCATTAAAATGGTTCTGAAGCATTAGTGCCTCTCAGTATTGACTGTCAGTTGTCTGGCATTCTCTTGAGGCTGAATAAAAATCCAACTTGCATTGTGAGTTTATGTATGTGCTCTCTTTTTCCATACATTTCAGTTCTCTCTGAATTTTATGTATGTAGATAGGAGAGTTATCTTGTTTATATAGCATTCTGACACTTGTATATTACAATTAGGGCTACAGAGATTTGGACTTTGTCCATCATTTTGTGTTCCAAAAATTTAAACTCGTCATTATGGAAACTGGGTATTTCCATCAGTGAGTAAAATGGTGAGGAGGCATATACGCTGTTGTGTCTGTTAGACAAAGGTATCCCAGACATTAAGAATAGCAAGGTCTAATTGGTGAATAGGTGTTTCCCACTGTTTTACTTGAAGACAGAAGGAGGTCCAGTTTCCAGAGCACTGAACGTAACTAATGTTTTTGGCTTTTGATTTTGGAGCACTTGGCAATGGACAGAGTCTAACAGGTAAGTAATCCTAAATAAATGCACAGCAGTCCAAACAGTAAGTTACTGAAATTAAGTTGAGATTGGAGTCCATTATTGACATGCAACACTAAAGGAAGTTTTTCTTGTCCCTTAATAATCATCTTTCTTAAAATAAATTAACTCTGGAAAACTGATAATCTGTTTACTTCATATTTTAACCTAAAACTTTATCTGTATTGTTCATTATTAAATGCAAGATTTTCCTAAGGCATAGAGTGGCTTAACAGGAAAAGTATTACATGTTGTAATTCTGTTTAACTTGTGGCTGTGGCTTGCAAGATTGTATGTTTATTGCTGTTGCAAATTGTGAACCCGGTGAACTGATACAAAGTTGTATCATTTTTCTCTTCTGGCACAGCAGTGAAAATGTGAAAAAAATAGTGCCCATGATTAATTCAGTGTAGAATTTATCTGCTTTAGGTAGTTGCAATATTTTCGAGATTAGTTACATTTATTGCCATGATCCATTTACTGGCTGCCAACATAAGTTAATTGAAACATTTTTGAAAGTAAATTAGTTCCAGTGACTGTAGCACTGATATGCAGCCTGCTTTCAAACAGGTTAGTGCCCGTTCATATTTCCTGGACAATTCTAGCTCTTAGCTGGGTGTACCATTCCATGCAACTCATTGTACCAGTTTCAGGTTCTTTTATTTTTCATGTTATGTACATTCTAATTTCAAGTAAATTCACCGATTATGCAGGATGTAGCACCTGCCAGAATTAGCCCGAACACACATAAAAAGCAGTGTAATGGAAGTCCACATAGCCTTCCTCAGTTCAACACATACGTTTTAACTCTCTAATGTGAATTGGAGCTCAAATCCAGATAAGTGCCCTCTCATGGTTTTTGAAATGACATTCCCCTTCTGAGTTTTCCTTTTTATTATTTATGTCACGGGCTCAGTATGAACTGATCTTTCCATTAGGGAAGACTAATAGGAGTATAACATTTGTACATGTGAAATGTAAATGAATTGTAACTATGTATGATACAGGGGGTGAGATAAATTCAATGGGCTTTCATGAAAAATACTTGTGTTAGTGATAAGTATTTTGAATGATTGGTAATATACTATACATACATACATATATACATATTATATATACATATATATATATATTTTGTAGCAGCTGTGTATTTTTGTGTGCACAAATTGTCTTATTTCTAGTCATTGTAAAACAAGAGAAGAATTAAAACAATTCGCATGGCATACATCTGAAGATACTGTAAACACAGACAATAATGTGAAATGAGTTGATTAATGAAGAAAGGAAGTGCATTACCTTCCATACAGAGGTGACTGCACACAATTTGGGAAAAAAAAATGATCATTTAATGACAGTTTATCTTTGATAAGATTGATTTCCCAAAACCATAACTGTTGTATAAACAATGTGCAGAACTGAAAACTTTTTTTGTGAATTATATCAGCTTAATTTTTTTGAAGTATTGCCATCATTGTAAGTAGATCCCCCTCCCTCTGTGAGGCTGTAGAAAAGCGCAGGATTGTGAAGGACTAATACCATTGTATGATTTCCTGTATATAATGTATAGGCATATTATTATTATTATTATTATTATTATTATTATTATTATTGTGTATCATATTGCCATTTCAAATTTTAAAAAAAATGCTTTAATGTTGGGTGTATACACCTGTACAAACTTTAAATGACTTCTTGTTACGGTTTTACGTTAAAACTGGAAGTTTTCTGTGAAGCTCCATGGAAGCTTCAGATATTTTATTGTCATTTTAACATGATACATCACATCATACAAGAAAAAATGAGGTTATATTAACAAAAAATATTTTTGTTAGGGGTTTGGTAACAGAACAGTGTACCTAGATTGAGGCTTCAAATTTGTGAACTTAGCATTAGTGTTCGTTCTTTTTTTATTGTTTCACAAAGGAATTTACTGTAATGTAATGAAGATATCACACCAATCTATCTGTATGCATATATATATAAGTGTTGTCTTGGTCTGAAATTTATATTGATAATGGTTTGATTTATAAATGTTGGGTGTACATAAAACATTTAAATTATAATCCTTTTATTTCTGTATTCTACTCGAAACTGTTCTGAGACTGAACCTGGCTACCATTTAGTATGATTTGAATAAAATTGGCTGGAGTTCAATGAATTGTGTACTGTGCGTAACTGATTGTAGTATCAAATATTTTTTTTATAATTTATTAAGAGATTAATATTTTTGCCAATTTTTATTTATTTGATTATCTAATTTTAAATGAATAAATTTTTAAGGGATCTTGTTTGTTCTGATTTCATTGAGCTGTATAAACAAACACTAAACAGTTATACACATGAACAAAGTAGATCACATCCATGTGAAACCATGCAGTTTATTTTAATAGACATTGATTTTTACATGTGGGATTTGGTTTATTCCAGAGAGGTATTATTTTATTTTACTGTGGCTACCAGCTACTACAGATTGTTGTGCACTATTTTATCCAGTATCCTGTAATGACCTGTGTGTATTTTTTTGAACACGAAATTGTTTCGCTACCTGCCTTTGCATAAATAGAAAGGGTTGTATAATTGTTTATAGACTTCACATCCTATGTGAACAGAACAAGATTATGCGCACATGTGCAGAAACCAAAATGAAATACCAGTAAAAACTCTGCTTTTTAAAGCAGACCATAAAGTGACTTTATGCTAATTAATTGTGTAACATTTCTTAATGTGATTTAAATGACTTTTTACAAAAAAAATACTGAACAATGGCAATAAGATTTTTTGCTGGCTGTCAAGTTGCTTATATGAATAGTATGTTGAATTTAAGTATGGTACTGAAAATAAAAAATGATTGACATATTTCTGTTTCTTTTATATATGTGTATTGTTGAAGTTCAGGATGTTATAAAAATTACAGCCTGTACCTCGATTACTTCAGCAGTTTAGTCTGTGTAGGTCTTTCACCAACGATATAATATTTTCGAATGAAATTAATTCTGGTAATTCGGAGCTTTACGTAGTATGCTTCTTGTTACATTAGTAAATCTCATGAAGATGACAGACAGACAGACAGACAGACCATAGATATGCAGTTTTCCAGAAACCAGTTTCTATAACAAGTTTTGTGCCATCTTCCTTTCTCTAATCCAGTACTCTTTTAACATTAATGTCTGAACTACTTGGTATGCATTTGACAAGTTTTTGTAGAATCTGATGTTTATTGGACCATGCAACTGAAGAATAAAAAACCAACTAGATGCCACTTATTATTTTATTGTACTTCATATAGGCTCAACATGTTTCAGGCACTACTATGCCCATCATCAGGAGCTTGCAATTATAATGTTGATTACCACATTGGCCGTTTCGTTCTTGGTTTGCTGTATGTTGGAGGTTAGCTGTGGTTAGGCTGGAGTAGTGTCCAGGCTGCAACATGTTTCGGGCACTACTATGCCCATCATCAGGAGCTCGCGACTATAATGTTGATTACCACATTGGTCGTTTCGTTCTTGGTTTGCTGTATGTTGGAGGTTAGCTGTGGTTAGGCTGGA
>Ga0123357_10002904_pt1 | contig 19325 bp, 4 predicted proteins | sample TergutEmb28metaG_FD_89873 | JGI IMG/M metagenome (GOLD analysis project Ga0123357, IMG submission 89873) | Embiratermes neotenicus P4 segment gut microbial communities from Petit-Saut dam, French Guiana - Emb289 P4 | ecosystem: Host-associated > Arthropoda: Insects > Digestive system > Gut ...
TAGTTCACTTTTAGCAGTAGTGATCAAGTCTCTTAACTTGGCGTTTGGTTTCACATATCCAATAATGTTGAATTGTTGATTAGAGTGATGCCTCAGCTCACCAGCAATTCCTCGTGCATGGCTGTCTCCCAGGGCGATAATTCTTGGTCTTACAGCACATTGAGTCGTCTTGTTTTTCTTCACAGTCGTTGGTTGAATGCTGTTGTTAGTTTTCATTTCGTGGATTTCTTCAATAGGTTGGGTTGGTCTTGAGGTTATCACTGTTTCAATATTATGAGTTGCAGCTGGGTTGGGTTTGGAGGCTTGAGAACTTTTACCTGCCACTATATCTAACCATTTCCTCTCGACTTTCCAAGTGCTGTTGAAATGATGTGGAAAGTTGTTCTGTATTGCTACTAGTTGAGCTATTAGTTGCGCTATGTATTTCCTGTTTGCTGACCGTAAGCTCATGGTATGTAGTTCCTGCAGTTCGTCTGTATTTAGTTGCAGTTCTAAAACACTACTTTCATTCAATACTTCTCTAAAGTCACTATTTTCACTTTGTAGTAAATTTAGATTATTATCTAAGACTGTGTCCCCAAGTTTTGGCTTAATTTGCAGCTCACACTCTATGAAGCTATACCCCCGCTCCGCCATATTGGTATTATCGCAGAAAGCCGCATCGTTTCGTACAACAAGAAAAGGTGAAGAAGGCGTCGTGCTGCAGAAGGTTTGTTTGCAGTCCGCGTGGCCAAACACAGCCCCTCATTTTGATGAATGATGAATTGTATTTCTACATCATAGAAATGATTTATATAAAAAAAGTCCGTGTTCAAGAACAAAACATGAATGAACAGCAGTGAATCTTTTGGCTCTGTTTGCTGTACTCAAGTCAGTTGTGGAGATTTGAACTATGACCAATATTAATATCATATGATGGACAGTTCTGTCCATACAAGTTTGGAATTCGTACCAGTGTTTGCTAGTATTTTACGCCTGGGACAGGAATACAAATTAAGATCATTTACTTCCAGAATGTTAGAGAAGAATAAACCGATCATTTATCAAAATAGTAATCTAGGTTTTTGAGAAGTTCAATTTGACAGGTAAAATCATAGTATTTTTTGAGAAGAATGCAATACAACCTTTGAAGCTGATAGCATAAAATGGACAGGCACTGTGTTTTCAAAACTGAGCAAATTATTACAGCTCAGCGTTTGTAGGTTGTGTTTCCAATATCATGCGTAATGGGGTACACTGCAGTAGTGATATTGTGCCTGTTGGTATTGAAACTATTGGGAATAAATTATTTCTGTACATTCACATACATACAGTCAGGGTTCAAGAAATGAAAGTGTTCTGTTTGTAGAAGTTTAAGTGCCAATGAATGCTTGATTATGTGGAAATTGATTTACTCTGATCAGAACCAGCTGCTAGCAGGATGATTAAGGTGTACAATAGACTGAAATCATATCTTTTTTTCTTTAAGGAGAAGTGCTCTTCCATCTTAACAGTCTTGTCTGGAAATCCTTAATATTTGCTGCGGCTTCAGTTTCTATAAAGCCAACTTAAAGTATTTTCTGCAGCCAGTTTGATAGTATCCATCCCATTGTATTTAGTTGATCTTACAAATATGTACTGTTTGTCCAACACAGTAACTTCTTATGTCTTTTATATTAGTGTTACATTTTTTAGTCAATCTTCATCAGGTGTGCTGTACAGATCCTCAAAACAGGTAAAAAGTTATTATATGGGAGGTCTATCAAATAATATAAAATTTATATATTATTACAATATAATTATAATACTGATAATATTTAATATAGTTAGTATAATATCATCACAGTAGTATGTTCTGTTTTTTTTAGGATGCTACAGAATTTTTTTAACTTTTACCTCTTAAACATTACTATAGGAACCACCATCAATGACTGTACTATGTTGAAGACACTGGTTCTCATCTGATTACCACAGTTAATCAAAGTGGAAAAAGGTTGTGAGTTCAATTCCCAATAGTGTTATTGGAATTTTTCATTGCCTAAATCTTTCTGTGGCACTATGGCCATGGGGTTGAGCTAGCCTAAACAGAACAGGAATATTTCCTGGGGGTAAAGGCAGCTGGCCGGTGCATAGGGCTGACAACCTTACCACCTTCATGTGCCAGTTGTCTGGAAATTTGGGAGCCTGAACCTCCTGGAACCCTCAGGTCCTGTCTAGGCCTGAACGGGGATTGCTTGACCTTGATGTAGGAACTATCATCCTAAAAGAGCCCACACTGCAGTGATGATATTGACATACTAATTATATGAAAAATCGGTATTACAATTTTATTATCATCATATGTATATATATTTTTGTAATATTTGAGATATTTCCCACATAATATTTTACCTTTCTTTAAGGAATGCCTGATAATAAGCATCAATCAAAATATGTATCATCAAAATAAAAGCTATAAAAAGGTGATATGTTGGGCAGAACAGTGTATTGTTATATGATTTTCTGCGGCCATTGAAAACATTGACGATAAACACATATCAGCAAGTGAAGTGGCAGAAGCTGGATGAGAACAAAAGAAAATGTTTAGACCATAAAGATATGATCACTAATTTCAGAGTCAGAAGAAGGTGTGACCAAATCTGAATATTTACAGACCATGAACTTACGACATTTATCTTGAGTACTTGGAAAATTGTTTACCCTTTTCTGAAGTAATTAAATGGGATTCAATTAAATCTGCTGCTGATAGTCTTTGGAAATCCAGTTGGGACAGCTTTATATTTGTAGCTGATATTCACAAAAGTGTAAAGAAACTATAAGTGAAGATGAACTTTTTGATGAAGTCAATGATATGAAGGGTGAGACTCAAAACCCCGAGTTGTGGAAAATCAGTTGTAAACTAAATCTATTTAAAAATTCATGGGATATATTCAGTTTGTTAAAAAATGAAAATACTGCTTTTAAAAACTTGTTATTACTTGTGGAACTGCCTTTAGCCCTTTTGGAAATAAATGCAAATGTGGAAGAAGTGTTTCCTTTTGTGGATGCAATAAAGACCATTAAAAAGAACCAATTCATAGTAGAAACTGTGAAGGAAATTCTCTTAATAAAAGACTTATTTTCCAGAAGTTTTTTTTTATTATTATTATTTTATTTATACATTGACTTCTACAGTTTCTTCTGTCAACACAACACCAACCTCCTTTGGGACAGTCATCAAACAGATAAAACATTTTGATAGGTGCACAAGATAGTAGTGAACCTCAGGATCCATCACAGCCATCCTGTTCCGAACAGTTAACATTGGTACACACAGTAGAGTAATTTTTATTAATAACTTAGAAGTTTAGAATAAATAGACCTTGTCAGTTTTATTGTGCTGTTTCATCACTTTTAAATTAATTTCTGTAAGAACTATTTGAAGCATCCACACACTCTCCCTCTCCCCCCTCCCCAAATTATGCTTCTCCTGCCCTAATGCCTGTACTACTGTACTACCATTTCTTGTTTTCAGTATGTACAGCTAGGTATGAGAGAAATGAATGGTTACCATTGTAGATGCAGACAAATGTGTAGTGAATATCTTGAGTTTAGGGTGTGCTTTGCAGTCTGCTGGCTGTGTTCTAATTTTTGAACTGTATAATTTTTGTCTTCAGCTTTTCTGCTCATTACCCCTACGAAAAAGAGTTTTCCTTGCACCCGAAGGAGAGTAATATTTTCGCACTGCTTATTTAGTGGATATCCAGTCAGGGTTACCCCCCCATGCCACCACATGTCCTTGTGGACTTTGTGGTCCTCCCTCCTGGGCATGGCAGGAGTGTAACTGACTTCTGAGGTTGGGGCACCCATGAGGTGCAGAATAATAATAACAACAACAATAATAATAATAATAACAACAACAACAACAACAATAATGTATATAGACAACATACAACGTGTCATGCAGAAATGACATGCACCCTCTTGAGCCATTGTCAGTCTGAAAGCTGCATTATTCTGTTCCATGGTAAATTTAAATTAAATATTTTAAACAAATAATATGCTGTTTTGTACATTTGCGAGTTGTTTAGTTTCAGAATATTTTGTATGGAATATGCTGAATTGTTGAAGAGTATGTTAATACAACAGAAGAGGGAGTGGAGTTCATTTTTATTGTGTTTCAGTAGTGAGTGAAAAGTTTTTGCATGTGAAGAAAAATATTTTGTACCTTCCTCCTTTTGTGTTACTGTTAAGAACTAACAAGGATGTATGATTCCTTTAAACTTTTATGTAAAGGCTTAGGTATTTGATATAATATGGCCTTCAATCACTGTACTTTTGTATTTTTTTGTTCTCAGGCGTGTGGTACATTACCAGTCAACAGGCTCTTTACACTCTGATAGTCCCAGTTCAACTAGTGTATCTCCTGTTCCAACTTCTCCCTCGCCAACACACACCCCACCACCACCACCACCTCTAGGAAGTCGCTCCACGCCCAGCCCCAGCACCCCACAACCACCACAACAACGACCCAGTTCAGTGGTTTATAACTCGGGCACTTTGCACAAGCGCTGGAGTTCCACTGGAGACTTCAACAATTCGGGAATTACATCACCTACCAGCACTCTCATTTCCAATAGTGTGGCAGTTGCATCCAGGTCAGTTGCAATTATCTGACAGGTTAAGTTTTTGGTGTTTGTACAGTATGTTATTGAGGGACATGAAACAGTATGTAAAGTATATTATTGAAAGACATGAAGCAATATGGAAGTTGTTTCCTATAAGGGCGTTCATTTGTTTTTTGACATTCATATTGTTTGATCTGGAACTAGGAATTGTTTATTCCTACGAGTAGAATCATCATATATAAAGTTAACAAATGCAGATTAGTGTTGCATTGTAAACATGGATTTTGTAGAAATTTCACAGTAAAATTATAGACACATGCATAAAATTTGGGATCTCCAGTAGGAACAGACTGCTGCAGAACACAGAAATTTTTACAAAGGGTGCTGATAAGTCCTTAGCCCAACCTACTTCCCAACGCTGTAAGACGAAATCTATAGTGTCATTGGAAAGAGGGGCCTGCTAATGTGCCCAATTGCAAGTCGTTTCTTGTTACAGAGGCTGAAAGGAAGCATGTCACGCGACGCGCGCGGTTTAAACAACATGGAGACGCGAGCTGTAATCAAGTTTTATTTTCCTGCAAGGCAAGGTGCCAAAGGAAATTCATGCCATTCTGACAGAAACATTAGGGGAACATGCACCATCGTATGCCACTGTCAAAAACTGGGTGGCCCAGTTTAAACGTGGTGATTTTTCCACCTGTGATGTGCCTCATCCTAGATGACCCAAAACAGTAACCACTCCGGAGATTATCGATCAAATTCACGAGCTTATCTTGGAAGACCGCCGGATTTTGGCTGAATCAATAGCTGAGCAACTGGTCATCTCACGTGAGTGGGTTGGGTCCATCATTCATGAAGATTGGACATCCAGAAGCTCTCCGTGAAGTGGGTCCCAAAATGCCTGCACGTGGATCAAAAATGTCAATGGTGCCAGTCGTCTGAGCAACTTTTGGAATTTTTTCAGCACAACCAAATGATTTCCTGTCGCGATTGGTGACCATGGATGAAACCTGGTTATATCACTATGACCCAGAGACAAAGCAACAATCAATGGAGTGGCAACATAGTGGCTCACCCCACCCCAAAAAATTCCGAGTGCGAAAATCCACTGGAAAAGTTCTGACCTCGATTTTTTGGGATCAAGACGGCATCCTCCTCATTAGTTATCTTCCAAAGGGCCAAACTATCAACGCAGAGTATTACTCATCTCTGCTGGTGCAATTGAAGGATATTTTGAAGGAAAAACGCTATGTTAAAGTCACCAAGGGGGTTTTGTTCATGCATGACAATGCCCCGACTCACCGGGCACTTGCAACCCAGAAGAAACTGGCCTGCCTGGGCTTGTCTTGATCACCCACCCTGTTCTCCAGATCTGGCCCCTTTGGACTACCACCTGTTCTCAGGACTGAGAAAACAATTGAAAGGCTGCCATTTTTCGTCTGACACAGAGGTCGTTGCTGCGGCGGAGACCTGGTTGGATGGACAACCCTCTGATTTTTTTTTTTAAATGGCTTTCAGAAGTTAGAGCAATGGACTAAGAAGTGTATTGAGCTTCGTGGGGAGTATGTTGAATAAATCCTGAGTTTGGTCGCTGTAGCTTGTTCCCTTCCTGGTCGGGGTAAGGACTTACCAGCACCCCAGTCGTAATGCCATGTCTCTTATGAGGTGAAGAAACAGTGAGATGTGTCTCCACAGCAGCAAATAGGATACTTCTTGAGCCTGCAGGAATAGTTCAACCATAAGGTAAACTGGCTGTAGACTGAATGAATGGCATATAAATCCTAATAGGGGCATGAATCAATGCATGCAGACTGGAGCTTGGTTTCACCAAGCTTTCTATTCAGTTTGGAACAGAAACTCATTTTCTGGGTTTTAAGTCAGCAAGAATGTGATGGTGACCATTTATTTACGTTTCATGTGGAGGTTTAGAATGAATGGAGTGTTTACAACCATGCTTCCTATATTCCATTATAGTGTAATGCTTAGGCACGAGAAAAATTTTATTGTACTGAAAGATTGTGTTTAGGTGTAGGTAGGCCTTTTTAGTGTTCTCCCAACAATGTTGTTTGACTTCAGTGTTGACAAATTTTTATGAGTATTGTCAGGACTTGGAGTTGTTTTTGCTGGCAGTTTGTGGAACCTTTGTTCACCAGACTAAAGTTTTTTAATTCTTACAGGAAAAAAATGCTCTTCTGTGTTGTGATTTTCAGGAATACACTTACAGTATAAATAAGGATTTACTATAGTAGACAATATGTTAGAGTTTGGGAACGTAACCTTAAATGTTGGGTCAGAATTTCTGTATTTTATAAAGACCAGAACATGTGACTCTTGTTGTGCAATGTTTCACTGTTGAAATTCCTTATATATGTTTACCCATCAGTGGTTACAAAAGGTAAAACTAAAGTTATGCTTTGGTGTAAGCACCATACCATGACAGTGTGTGGGAGAGTGGGTAAAACTTCATGCATACATTTTCACTGGATATAGGTAAGTGATCACTTTCATGCTCTGACTGATTTTACCTGGGGATAGTTCCCACTGCACATTAGATAGGAGGTTGGGTTGGTCCAGAGCCAGTCTGGTTATGATCATAAGAAAAATTTCAGACCTTGTTGAACATCAACCCTGTTTGCTTGTCATTCATCACAACATTGGCTGCTGTTGATTATTTTTTTTGTTGGACCACAGATGTCTTGGAAATACAGCTACTCAGTTTTGCAAACCCCCACCTCCAAATGTATGTGTAAAGACTACTGTATCATATTTCCTATAGCATTATCCTGAAGACAAGATCCGTAGAAGACTTGCAAGGAGAAACTTATTTTATTTCAGCCCGTTGTTACTTAATTTTTGTGGGACCTGTAGTATGCATGGAAAAAATAGCAGATACAGACATAATTTTGGTCATGAAACCTTATGAAATATAGTCAGGAAATCCACCCAGGATGAAGGTAGAATGCTCAGCTGGATTCTGATTGGGTGAATGTGGTTTTCGATGGAATTTATTCGTTTGTTGTCATAATGACAGTGATGAGCTTACTGGTTCTTAGTGTGACATTTCTCTATGAGCTGATCAGCTTTTCAACACAGGTCATACATGATGGAGAGAGGTTGTAATCATATTCTAGTTTCACATTGGTGCTATATTGCATACTAGCATCATATTCTTCAAATTATCTGTTTTAGATATTTACCCGAATGCAAGATGACTCTGATCCAAGATGACCCCCCCAAATAAAACACATCTGCCAAGGGATAATATATTTATCCAGATCTAAGATTACCTTCCCCCCCTCCTTCAAATGAAAACATCTGCAAAGCAAAAATATTTGGCTGTTAATTTCGTACACCTAATACACAGAACATGTTGGATTCTACGTACCTTTATCAACCAGTGTCACTGTCTCCACTTTTACAGGCAGTGCCTTAATTTTCTTCACGCTCATTGCTAACATTCCCATCTTTTTTGCTGCAATCCCACAACATATCTTCAGTCTCATCCACTGCATTGAATATACAGTGCTTCTTTAAAACCGTTCACAATATTTCCTGGTGAGTTGCGCTGCATGCCATTATGAACCACATTGACTGTATAATACATTTATATTTCTTGATTTATAAACTTACTTGAACCCACAGAGATACACCATTTTCTCCACAGATGGTGTTAGTGGTGTTAAGAATTTAGGTATGTGTCTTCTGGATGTGTGGTATGTCTATGGTCTGATTAGTCTGAGTTGATGGCTTTTTACAGTTTTTAATTTGTGGATTGTCCAGGTTTTATTTTTGAGTCTTGTAGTTAATTTTTAATTTTTCAGTAGCCATTTTCCTGTAACTACCCTTGGCCTAGATCTGTTCTCAGTTGCTTATCTTAACAAGTTTACCGTTTCTGTGTGCTCAGTGACTGAGATTACCTCGATCTAAGGGGTCCACACACAACATTAGATGGTCCTGTGCTTGAGACTGAAACAGAACTGTTTTCTGCAACGTCATGCTTCTTTACAGAATTAAATAATGGATGAAGTCCCAAAAAATAGGATTATATCAGTTAACTTTAGTCCTGCACTGTTCTCTCTTTTGTTTACACTTGACGATTAGGTGGTGCAGACCTTGGTTTGGCTCCGCTTGGCCTGGTTTGGAACAACTTGATTTGGTGCTGTCCAGTTTTGCACTTCATGTACGAATTTAAGATGACCTCACATGTTTAAGCACCAAATTTAAGGAAAAAACTTTGCCTCTCATTCATGCAGATACAGTGTATGAAATAGATAATAGGCAAGGATATTGATATTTTTCAAGAAGTTGCCATACTCTTAACATTCTTCTTGATTGCAGTGTGCAGTGATTGTATGCAAGAACACGTTCAGACAAAATCTCTTGGTTAGTATCATTTGTCAACTCTCTAAGTGTGCTCTATTTCTTAACCAGTGCCTCTAGAGGGAATTCTTTCTACACAGCTGTTTCTCTGGTGCATATTTTAAATGATTTAACATCATACATATTGTGGGATGCATATTTTGATGGATGAGCTGTGTTACCTCACATGCTTGAGATTTTATATTGAAGTCCTGCCTACAGGGATTTTTCATAGTGTCATCTTATTATTGGTAGTAAAGTGGAGGTTTCATCCTCTCATTGCTTCCATTTAAAATGCAGATTTTTGTCTTCACCGTAACCAGTCAGAGATGGACTGGGCTTATCGGAGATCATGCATGGAGACAAAATAACCAAAATTCATGTCACTCGTAAGGGTGTTATTTTATGAAACTGTCAGTTACTGAGATTATATATTTGGCGATAGAAGAATGAATGAACGAATGAAAGTGGATTGTTGTTGGAGTGATAGTGACAACGAAAAACTGAAGTACTTGGGGGAGTACCTACCCTGTGACACTTTGTACACCCCCTGTTTCACATTGTCTGGCCTGGGATACCAGTGACAACCACCTGAGCCATGGCATGTCCAAACAGTTTTCACAGATGACCAATATGTGGAATTGTGTCACGAAATATGAAAGGTAATTTTCCTGGACCACAGGTGGGTGTATAACTCCACCCTTTCTTAATTTCAGTAATAGAAGGAGGTAAGCAACCAGGCTCATGCTTTGGCTGCTTTATGTGCAGTCCCACTCAGCTTATTGTACAATGCACATTTCCATTACACCGGTACTCATTGTATAAGAGGCTAAGTGGGCCCAAAGATAAATGTAAGTAAGGTGGTGAAGAGAGAAATTGCCACATTGGGGAATGGAATGGCAGTTGTCCAGCTCAAAGGCAATCATTTCATTGCATGAGTTTCTAGACACATTAAAATGTCAAGGCCTCATATTGTACATACATCTCTTTCATGTGCATGAAAGCTGAAAGTTTCACACTGACAATTTGAAGGGAAATTTGATATATCTTATATGTCTGTGATGACTTGAAAGATTAATTTCATTAAATGCACATGTAGGTGTAAAGGAATGTTGAAATCTCAAATGATTCTCTTCCCAAATTCTACATATCTTGCCTATGAACTAGTCTCAAACTACGTGACCTGGTGTCTTAGATTTATCTCGTGTGTTGAAACTAAGTGGAGAGGTTTAATAAAATGCCAGTTATCCTCTCACTGTATATATGCCATGTGGTGTTCATGTAGTAACTGCTTATAAATCAGTTCCAAGTGGGTTTGGTGAAGGTAGTCATATATGAATTAAGAATGTAATTAAATATCTGCATATGAGGTCTCCATTCTTCTGGGATATGGCATTATGTCACTTGATGATCAGTGCCTAGTGTTCTGAGACAGTGTAGTGGACATCCCACCCTTGCAGATTGAGATCTTTATGCTGTCTCAAAACAGTGGGCACCAGTTATCCAGTGATGTGGTGCTGTATCAGAAAAATGGTTACCTCAACTGTTGTGCAACAAAATCTTAAAAGCTTGCGAATATCTAAGTTCGTGTGCTGGAATGGTATTTGGTAGCCAGAAAATATGGGCTTTACTACTACCTTGATGAAAAATTCTTTGTGAAATGAGTAACATTGTTAGATCTGTTACTGTTCGTGTATGTCAGGGTGTTACATAAATCCTGTGCTGTTAGAACATAATGCAAAAGTTTGCCATCTGTCATTTAATTTATTGACGTTTCCTCAGCTGTGTAGGTTATGTAGTGGTAGAATGACTCACTTATTATATCAGAAAGGACATGAAAGAAGAATGGCATCTTTGAAAATTATATCCTAACAGGTCCTTGGATAGACTTAAAAAAAAAACACCAAAGGCCACAATATGATGTAGCCAGACAGTGGATGGCGTATTGAACATGAAACCTCCCATATACAAAACAGAAGGGACAAAATTTCACCTGTGGTGGTTGTTTGGATGCAGTAACAGCACTGTTAAGATATAATGTCTGAATGGGCTGAAGTAGCATGAATCTGTATTTTGCATTAAATTATTGTGACTTCATCTACGGTATGGCCTAATTTGAAATAGGGTGGCAGTTTTGACTTTGCACAGTAAAGGGACAAGAAATCAAGTGGGAACGTTCGTATGACAAATTTTGTAGGTAAATATGTTCTACATACATGGGGATTGTTGCAGTGAGAATTATTGTGTGTTAAGCAAATCTAAATGAGTGAAGAGACAACCATAACAGTACCGGTGGATATCATTGTTCAACAAAAGTACAAGTTTGTTACCTTCGTAAGATTCATGAAATTGTTTGCTGTATATTATGTGGAATTTTGTCATGTACTCTGCTGTATTTTTGATTACGTGTGTTTATAAAGCTTGAAAACAATGATAGAAGTAATATTAACTGCATTCCATCAAGTCTTGAAGCATGCATGTAATTTTATGTTTGTCCATGTGTTCTGTCTTCCACGTAATCTGTAAGTTCTTACTGCTGTACCATGAAATAGAGATGATTTGTTAATCCTTCCACCTATATGCTTTTCCTTATTTCTTCAATACACTAGAGGAAAGTATCAAGCCGTAACCTTCCTGGTGTTGATGAGATAAATGCACTCTGTACATAGTTCACTGGGACTTTAAAATTGTAAGGTATCTCCCAAATGGATTATAAAAAAAATGATAAGTAATAATGTTATATATTTTGGTAAGAATGCCTAAAGAAAAGTAATGTAAAAATGTTGAAGTTCTTAAAACTGGGGCTGGATTTGTCTCCAGATTCAAGTCCTTGCACATTGCATGGGCATGCTAGTTAATGTATTAACTTTCATAACAGCGTTTTGTAAAATTGTCTTGCGTTTTAGTGCCAGAAATTGTAAATATCAGGAGTGTAGCAGAGTGATACTACTGTATTGCATATGTACATATGTTTATTTGTATGTGAGCTTATGCCTTAATTTAAACTGTTGTGTATGTAGCAGTATATGTAGGCGATGAGAAATTAAGAATACATAGTATTTGCTTATTCAGGAACTTTTTATCCAAAATAACATTTCTCATGAGAAAAAAACAGTGACTCCACACAATTTGACATATGGTAGTGTATTGCAGCAGTATGGATGGGAGTGTTTCGAACATTCATCATACTGCCCTGACGTGGCTTCAAATGACTTTCATCTTTTAGGCGCTCTGAAGGACCATCTTGGTGGCCACAGATGCCAGACTAATGTGGAAGTGCAGGAAGCTGTCTCACTATGGTTTTAAAATCCAGAATTCAGTGATGAAGGTTTACATTCACTGATAACAGACATGCCATAACACATGCCTGCACCATCAGGGTGGTAAAGTAGGTCATTTTTTTGTTGTGATAAATGTTATTTTGAATAAAAATTTGCTGAATTTAGAAATGCACTGTTTTTTTTATAGTTTTCTGATTGACCATCATAATTAATGTTTTAATTAAAGCTGTGATATTTAGGGGTGTTTAAGAAGTTAGGAAATCACATTATGTTTTACATGTCTGCTGTGTTTTCTGTTTGTCTGTACCTGAACTGTGGAAGTAATTTAAATGAAACTCCATATGGTGAACCTGCTCAGACATTTGTCTGCCCAATATTATTTTGGTGCATTCTGAGTTCTCATGGGTCCTGATTGAGGTTTTGTGTTTTTGAGCTAATGTGCAATAATCAAAGTCATTTGTGTGTTGTGTACAAATTGCAGGTGATATGCATATCTCTGTGAGCACACATGTCATTCAGGCATCACTGTACTTCCTTTTAGCCATTGTCTATGTATTTTCATGTGATTTAAACAGTGGTGGCCCATGGGACTGCTTACAGTAGGGCAGGGGCTAGGATTATTATATGATGAATGAGAAGGCCTAATAGAACGCATCTTGCAGCATGGCCTCTGAACCATTTATGTTTAGCATATACAGTAGGGTTACATTTTTGCACATAAGTTTTTATTCTGCTCAGTGATGAATGAGAAATAATGAATCATGTGTTGCAAAACCTAAATTCTTAATCTCAGTCTTCTTGGCGAGGCTTAATTGTAGACAGCTGATGTCCTATCAATACTTTACACTGTTCTTATTCATGTTTATCTTAAAATTGCAGATACTAAAATTAAAACATTCACAAGTGTAGGTGTGAAAGCAGCTAGATAAAAATGGTTATCAAAATTCCAGCTTTTGAAACATTAGAAGAGGCAAACAGATATTCTAAGTCCTTTAAACCTTCTCTCGACGGTGTTGGCTGCAGACTGGCCAATGATCTTGCTGTCACTTTCTTCCCACCTGTCACCCTAGCTGTGCTGACCCAGTGCGCAGCGTCTGGGTAAGGCGCAGCCCACTCATGCTCCACAGCTTTGGTGGCGAGCATCTCTATTTAAAATGAGTTCATATTCTTTTAAAGAATGTACATATCTCCTAACAAAACTTTTCATTCAGATAGTTTTATTTTTTTGAGAATTTCTGTTACAGACAAGCTGCCCCTAGATTTATATATGTGTTTAAATATAGCTTAACAATGAATGCTAAAAGCAGGATAAATTGTGTTTTCACTGAAACCAAGCTTGAAGCTATAAAAGGTTTTGTTAAGGTTGAAATAAAAGAAAATGGCTTTAGACTATGTGTATGAGAAGTGACTGCTGGTGCCTAATGCCAAAACAAACCGAAAATTGAAAAATAGTGTACAGAAAAGTTATTTGAAGATGCCTCAGTCTTATGAAAAACTATGAAAAGGGCTGAATATGAAAAAATCAGTGAACTTCATGTGGTTTTCAAGTGGAAACTGAAATGAAGACCATTTACAGAACCAGTGTTGCAACATAAAGCATGTAATTTTCAGTAGCAGCTTAAGGTGATGAATGTGATTTTACTTCCAGTGTAGGTTGGCTAGACAGATGGAAGAAATGGTATAGGTTGTGTCAACCACATTTTTGGGGAAAACTTTCGTTGGACCTGGAAGTAGCTGGAACTTTACAAAATAATTTACTGAATGTCATAGAAAATGAAAATCTTGCAAGAGACTACCTGCATTGAGACAGGATGAAACTATAGAATGCTTCTCTCTGAAACATATCTTTTCATCTTGAAAAGTCAGCTCAAGGCCCCCCCCCCAAAAGAAAAGGCCGGGGGGGTGTTCATATTTGCTTGCTGCAGTGCATCTGGACAGCATAAATTGTAGCTTGTACTGGTTAACAATTCTGCTAAACCAGGAGCTTTCAGATACGTTTCATTTTGAGCCTTACTTATTTTATATAAAGCTCAGAATAGTGCTTGGATGGACCATGAGGTCCTCAAGTGATGGGTTTTTGAAGACCTCACCCCAAAACTGATATTTCTAAAAGTGAAAAATCTTATAGAGCTGTACTGATACTCAATAATGCACCTTCTTATCCAAATGAAGAAGAGTTGATCAGTAGTGGTACTTGTGCTTTATTCTTACCACCCATTGTAACCAGTTTGTTGCAGTCGATGTTTGAAGAGAAAATATATAGGAACATTATTGCAACCTTTACTTGGTACAACAGAAAATGAAGACAATATTAACAGCAACTGGAAGCAGATTATTGTGGAGGGTATTGCACATTGTACAGCTGAATCATCACTCCATTTGTCATCTCATATGCTGAAAATCCTGGAGAAAGCTGTTGAATTCAAAGGTGATATGGCAGACAACAGTTCTGAAGCTATGAATATCCTGGAAAAAGCTGTTGAAGCCAAGGGTGATTTGGCAGAAAACATGGACTGGACGTACATAATGATGGTCCAGCGGCTGCCATTACTTGAAAATTTTGCCAAGATTGTTCTGAAAGAATGGTTTGATAAAGGTGATCTCTGTGAAATAACTGACACTTCTCTTCCTCAGATGATAAAAGGAAAAATTGACAAAGGAAGTAATGATGATGGTGAAATGGATGGTGTTAAGGAAAGTAGGGTGCTTCATGCTGAAGGATTAGTAGCCCTTAAAGTAGAACTATGGTACATACAACAGCAAAAAGAAGCCACCCCAACAGATGTTATGACATGATACTATAGCAAAGAAGCAATCATAATTTCAACAGCAAACTAGCCTTAAGAACTTCTTTGTGTCTTAAATGAAAGGGATGGTTTTTATGCCTTTACAGTGTAACTTAATAGTGTACATTATGTTGTTATTCTACTGTTCTGCTAATTGTAGACATTAATATTTTGATACAATGCTGTATGTGTAGTATGTTGTAACACACTGTGAATATCGTACTTACACAAAATTACATGCTCTGAAGCGTCATAGACCACATAGTCTGAACTTTGCAGTATTTGGAGGCAACCTCGTTCCCATTCTGTTTTAGTTTTATCAATATTAAATAACAACTTAATGTCTTCATTGAACTTTTACACACACACACACACTTCTCAAGTTTTTTTTACAGGTTTTGATGTGTTTTGATGCAGTACACTTCTGCTATGTTTATTACCATGTGTAAATTCAATTATATGTAATTTATTTTAAGACTAGTGTTATTTAGGTATGATTACTCATGTATCTTGCTAACATTCATCTGAGAGAAGAAATATCTTGAAGGCTTCATGAATAAGTGTAACACCTTTTGAATTCCTCCTGTACGGGAGAAGCATTTACTCATTTATGCTAACTAGAATTTACAGCAATATGTTGAGGATTGTGTATGTAAAGTAGGAGTAAACTTGAACTCCATTTTCATTATTACAGATTATTTTTTTATTTTACATTGAGGCCGCATATATTCATTGTTACTTACTGTAATTGTATTGTTCTAGACTTGCAACCAAATCATTGTTTAACCTGTACATGAGGCCGCAGCAGCTCCAGCAGAACTTACTAAAGCATGGGTATGATATTTGCACAGTTTGGTTTTTAATTATAGTGGATGTTACTCTTCCTCCTTCCAAGTCACATTATTAGTTGAAACTGTTCCCATTTTCACATCTAGTTGTCATACATCACTGTACTTTTTATTCATATTTTGATAAATAATTAATATTAAGTGTAATTTCAGTTGTGTTTATTGAATATTGAAACCAGTCCATTTGGTTCAGGTGGTTGGGAGATGTCCAGTTTAAACCTTAGGCAGGACACAAGGTAGCCTCACTGAAGACTTCTTCCTTGGTTTTCTTCAGGCCCTATGGTCAATGCTAGGATAGTATCTTAAATTAGGTCATGACAGCAGCCTCCTTGTACTTTCCATTTCATAATTTATTTTCATCCAAATATTTGACACTATATAGCCTGTGTTTCTAGCAACACATGTAAATGAATCACATCCCATAAACGGAAGATTCAGGTATGAATACTTAATGGTATTTGTACTTGCATGTTGACTTCATGACACCTGTTAGATGTCTTTATTGCATCATGTGTAACATAACATGCTGACAAATTACTCAGTGTGGTGTACATAAAAGCCTCTTAGAATATGACATTTATTATGTATTACTGTTTATTTACTCCATTTTGAAGCCTTGCTTCCTGTTTTTGTGATGTATAGGTGCTTGAATCTCAACTGTGGAAAGTAAACATTAGAATATCCTTGATGTTTGTCAGTTGCAGAGACAAAATGAAGATGGTCTGGTAGGACCCAAACATGTAGTTGATCATTATGCAATAAATATATAGTAGTAGTTGATGGTGGTGTACTAATTAATTAATTAATTAATTAATCATGTAAGCACAATCTTCTCTCGAGTTAATTTTATTATTTTATTTTCTCTTCCTCAGGGTTTGGACCAGTTAATGTAGTTTAGATTTTAAGAGTTTTGGCAGAGTATGTACAGATGTTAAGAGTTATTCTTGAAGATTCAGAAGTTAATGGATAATGTTGCATGTTCCTAGCATTGCTGCCCATTGATTGTTACTGAAAATGCATTCTTTCAGGTTTCAAGTGCCAAATTCTTTTGCAGGATCTGTGGCACTGTGCCAGATGCTGATTGAATTATCAGTACATTTGTCAGCTGTTCATGTGACATGGTTTGATTTCATATGATACGTTGGTATGCTTCCAGATTTCATTGTGTAGAATTCTGTTATTTTCAGTGTTAAGGACAGTTGTATGAACATGTGTGTAATATTATTGGTGCTGTAAACTCATATAATATCAGGCCTGTTATTCCGTATTTGATCAGTTATCAGTGTTTGGTTGCACTAAATTTTGTTTCTCTCATTTTCTCTGATATTTTCTGGTGTATGTATGTATGTATGTATGTAGCATGGTACTGAAATGCTAACAAAATTGTTTTTCAGCAAGATTTTTTCATGAATCAGAGTAGTTGTACAGATACTACCAACCCCCACAATTCGAAGTTATGCAGTTCCAGATTTAACACAGCTGTAAAGAAAGTATTAAACTTGAAATTTTATTTTTGGAATGTGGGAATGAAAGCACAATGAGAAAAAAGTGGCAAAAGAATAACGCTGAGTGTTAAAATAGACAATGGGGCAGTCATGGATCAGCCAGTCAAGTTAAACTGTGTTGGAGTATAGATTTCAGCTGGATTCCCATATATATACATATTTATAGCTGACTGTATGTATACTCAATTCTGACTTGCACAAAATTCTACTTGAGCTGAACCTTCCGAAATGTCACTGTTGCATCCGTCGGGTAGTATCTGTATTATCATGCCTCATTTTGTGTTCTGTTGTTGCTAAAAGTTTACAGTTGGCATAAATGTTGCATCTTTCCTTATCAGAGCCACATTTTCTGTGTATGTCTATTACCGTTGATAGATCATTAGGAACATCTGTCCTGTAGTTTCATATGTTAATATACCTAGCCTGTATAGCTACCATAAGGGACCTAGTTTGCATATATAAATCCTCCTATTAAACCATTTGTTTAACATGACTTTGCCACCTTCAGGTTTGTTGAAGTCATAATGGTTGGCAGCTGTAGCTGCTGTCATGTTATCATTGTTATTGATATTGTTACTGATACTATTGTAATTCTTACTACTGCTAGCACCACCACCACCACCACCACTACCACCACCACCATTATTCAACAATAACAGATTTCAGCATGGTATATCTGTCTGTAATGTTCTGCTGTTTTTGGTGTTGTAATATGTTGAAATTGAGTTCAGATAGCTGTTATATATCTGGAGCAGTGCTGAGGATGTGAAGAAGAAAGTGGATTGGCCTTTATTGACATCTGATGTAGAAAAGTGAGAATAATTGGGGCAGAGAGGGGAAAGGATTGGAGGCTATAGAGGCCTAAAAGTTATTCAAAAACTGTATGTAACATGTTGTTTGATAGGACATGCCATATAATTATAAAACTTTATGTACTGTATAACAGGGCTTTATGCTAACTGACATAACATACTTCAAGTTCTTCCTTTTCATATTTTTTAGATTTGTACCTCTGCTCCTCTTTTTTCAGTCTGGCATTTGAAACTGGTACCTTGTAGGCTTACCTGTTAGTGCATTGTGGCTTGCCGGGTGTTCTAAAATCTAACTGTTACACATTCAGTATTTTCACCAACAAAATGCACTAAGTAAAATACAATAAAACACAGTTTATGTTGGGTGCCAACTCCTACATGTTACAGCACCAAGGTGCTTTTCTCAAGGAGTTTAATAATGAGGGATTGTAAGTCCAACATGTGCTTCAGGTGCTGGTTGCCCTCACATCCCCAACAGGCAAAAGCTATTTACAACTTTAAGAACACAAAGGAGAAACTTTGTAGGACCAATGCAGCTGCATGGTGTAACAAAGTGATTAAATTGAGGGTGACTAGCCCTTGAAGTTTTGTTGGATTTATGATCCTTTGTACTAAACCATCTGAGGATTGCACCTTGGTGCCGAAACATGTAGGAGTTGACACATAACATGTAGTGTGTTGTATGATTTTTGTTTTATTGTATTTTACTTAGTGTATTTTGCTGGTTAATATATTGAATGTAAGGAAATGCATGGTTCGAGTAACATTAAAAAATGTTTGAAATGTGTCGAATGGTTCTGGGTCAGACACAGTGGGCTGTCTTCATTGAAATGGGATGTCATTTAAAATGTGTTGAGTGTGTAACAAGTGTGTATTCCCATTAGTTTTTAAGTTGAATCTGGTTGCTATTTGGTTGGTACTAGATGTTTGATATTCTTTGGAATGATGTAGTAGAAGTTTGAAATATTAGAGCTATGTACTTGTGCTTTTGGTGTGACATTTGCACAATTTATTCCTGTACTGGAGGGGGGGGGTGTTGGTGCCTACGTGGGCACGGGTGCGTATCTGCCGATGATGGCGGTGCTGTGAATTGGCGTGCACCGAAATACGAATTCCACTTCAGCCGTTGATTCCTCTCTCCCTCAACA
>Ga0123357_10002905_pt1 | contig 19324 bp, 13 predicted proteins | sample TergutEmb28metaG_FD_89873 | JGI IMG/M metagenome (GOLD analysis project Ga0123357, IMG submission 89873) | Embiratermes neotenicus P4 segment gut microbial communities from Petit-Saut dam, French Guiana - Emb289 P4 | ecosystem: Host-associated > Arthropoda: Insects > Digestive system > Gut ...
ATGTCCTCGATCATCCGCTGAAACCCAGGCCGCTCAAAGTTCGTGCCGGTCGTGTTGTTGTCAATATATACTTCCGCAAGGCTGATGTCCGGCGCGGCGGCGATGTAGTTTTCGATGATGTTCTGCTGCGTTTCAATGGAATCCCCGCGCTTTTTGGTGTCGTCGCAGGACAACCGCAAATACGCTCCGGCGCGGTAAATACCGGTTGAGGGAACCGGCTCAACAGACGTTGAATCAAGATATTTTCTGCTTTTACGAGCCATTTACGCCGCCTCCCCTCTGATCATAGTAAGAGCTTTTTCAAACTCAGCTTGATAATTGAACGTGATTTGCATTTCCGTTTTGGAAAGTACGCGGATGCTCTGTATCAGGCTTATTACCATGCGGCGATCCAGTTCAGCCAAGCCCTCGAACCGCTTGAAATGCTCCATCCAGCGCAGGCGTTCGCTGTTGCCGGAGAGTACGTCCTCGCGTTGCTGCTCTAAAAGGAAGATGGCGTCGCGCAAACGGTTCTCGTCGGCGGTGTATTGCGCCTTGAAATTCTTGTAGTCATCTTTGCTTATCACGCGGGTCGCCATGTTTTCATACAGCGTTGACTTCACTTTGGCGATATGTTCAAGCTGGCGCTCGTTTTCAGCGATTTGCGTAAGGTATTGTTTCGCCAGCGCCTCTGCCGCCTTCTGCCCGTCGCTGCCGGCGAGGACGGAATCCAGCGATACGATATTGTTGACCTGCGCCTTAACGCATTCGGCTATATATTCATGGAGTTCGGATTCTTTCAACGTAGCCGAGTCCGTGCATCCGCGTTTTTTCGGCGTAGGGCAGTAATAATAGAAGTATTTCTTGCCTTTGTACGGAACGGCTTTTCGTGTCATGCGCGCCCCGCAGCAGCCGCATATTAGGATGCCGGAGAACAGGTATACCGTGTCGCCGCCAGGAGCGGTGCGGGTATCCAAGCGCATGATGCGCTGCGCGAGGTCGAAATCATGCGGTTTTATGATGGCCTCATGCGCATTTTCGGTGCGCTTCCATTCGTTTTTGGGTCTGCTTACAACGTCTTTAATCTTATAGTTGAACGTTCCCTGACGCCCCTGTATGAGCGTCCCTGTGTAGGTTTCGTCCTGTAAAATGCGGATGACTGTATGAGCCGACCATTTTGCGCCTTCCTTGTCGGTGTAGCCGCCTTTCGGATGCGGCAATCCCCGGTCTTTTTTATACTCAATCGGAGAAAGGACGCCGAGTTTATTGAGTGTTTCAGAAATCTTGAGCGCGCTCATACCGGCTATCTTCATACGGAAGATGTCGCGCACTACATTGGCGGGGTACTCGTCGATCACAAGCTGATTGCGGTTATCCTCCGCTTTCCTGTACCCGTAGACGGGGCAGGCTCCGACATAATCACCGTTGTCGCGTTTGATGTTCAACGCGGAACGGGTTTTTACCGAAATATCGCGGCAATAGGCGTCGTTGACGATGGACTTAACGGAAACGATCAGATCGTCGCCGCTGTCTTTCAGGGTATCGAGGTTATCGTTCAGGGCGATAAAGCGAACGCCATAAGCCGGAAAAATGCGCCGGAGGTAGCGGCCTGTTTCGATGTACTCGCGTCCGAGGCGCGATAAATCCTTTACTATGACGCAGTTGACGGTTCCGGCTTCGATGTCCGCCATCATTTTTTTGAAAGCCGGTCTGTCGAACAGGATGCCCGATACCCCGTCATCCACCCATTCGGCTACGGCTTCGATGTCGGGCTGGCTTTCGATGAAACTGTCCAACTGTTTGCGCTGGTTGGCCACGCTGTCGCTCTCAACGGTCTTGTCGTCTGTGTAGGACAAGCGGATATACTTGGCAGCCTTGTACTTTATTTCAGGCATGGCAAATGCACTCCTTGTTTTAGATTTCTCAAAACCCGAATCAAGGGGTGCGGTTTGGCTTTATTCGACTACTCTTTTCCGATAACCACTGTAACACCCCTTTAAGGTTTTTACGAGTTTGCCGTTCATGTGACGGCACTACGCAGACATTCTTCCAATGATTTGCCGTTGTCTGGATAGACAGCCGTAAAAGTATATGGCCCGCATTTGAAGCGGTACGGATCGCCGATTTGACGGACATAGTCAACAAGCCGATCCGGTTGCGACAGGCTCTTATCTACTTTCACATTACGAATATCTATAAATTCAGATTTGTTGTTTTCCATTCAGATACCTCCAAAGCCAGCCGAGCTATTCCCAAGTTGGGAATAGCTCGGTCGTGGCAATTATTTAATGTTTAATCCGAGTGCTGACTTCATGCTTTCTATATCATTCGTTGAAGCGGGTTCCTCTGATATGAGCATAATAGGAATCTTCCTGTTCCAAAGATCACGGCTCAATCGTTCGGGTAAGTTCTTAGGTTTTGCGCATAACATGGTTTCGCCGTCTTTGACGTCGAGCGCATAATTCCACTCGCCGGTTTGTGCGAGATAGGCCGAGCAATCGCGCAGTTGCCCCAACGTCCAAATAAGGTCATAGAAAGTATCACAGCCAACGCACCGCATGTTTTCGGAAAGCATCAGTTTTTCAATGCGACGCCAGATTTTATCTTTGACCGATGAGCGCTCACGATGGAGCGCGTATTGCTCAGGATTGATTCCAAATCGTGGTTCGCGGCGATCACTTGCCTCATTTGCGATATGCACGGCGATTCCCGGCTGCTCGCATATTGCCCGATGGAGCAAGACAGCTTGCTTTCGCCGTTCCGAATCTGTATTGCTTGTCCCTGCAAGCAGACGCCCGATGTCCACTCTGGATAAATTAGCTTTATAGCGCTCGCGCGCCCATGCGATGATTGCCTCCGCTTTACGGTAGAACACTTCGTTGCGCAGAACGCCAACCAACCGGTCAGAAATGTCGGTGATATTATTGAGTTGGCGGGTAGCCTCATTATCTAAGACCACCGCTTCACACTTTTCTACCTGCTCAACAGAAATAGTAAGAGCCGAAAACAGCTTGTTGTTCACATTGCGCAGCTTTCTCGACGCTATGCTTGCAAGGTTACGCGATCCTTTACGATGGTATTTTTGTGCGCCAACCAAATCCAATATCTGCTGGGCAGTTTGATTTGAAATTTCCTCAGCGTATACTTTTTCTGCGTTTTCCAGTAAGTGTTTCTGAGAAATAAGGATCAACTGGTGGTTTGGAACAAACGTGGGCCGTCCGATAAAGCGCTCCTGCCCGTCGTTGAGAATATGGCCATGACCGCAGACCTGGAAATCGAAGTCGTATGAAGGTGCCTCCTTCCGATACGCTGCGAACCGGCAAACTTCGCGATAGCGGCAGGCGCTATCACAATATTTAGGAGCGCAAATCTTCTTCATAGTATGAAGCGGCAAGTCTTTCGCACCTGTAAAATCATCGGCTGCGCCCTGATGTAGAAGTATCACAAGCGCTTTGCGCATATCTTGGTTCTTCTCGCGAGAAAGATGAACCCGAAGATTTCTCTGGCAAACGAAATGCTCGCGCCCTCGGCGGTGTATAGCTGTCAATGGCGTCAAGATCATCTCTCGGTCAAGCAGAATCCGGGATAAAGCCGGAATCCAGTCCGAGGCGATTTCTTTTTGTTGAGCCACATTTGGCATAGATACAATAGAAGGGAGTTTGAACATGTCTGCGTATTGCATTTCAGGGTACAAACTCACATTGGCTTGATCGTTCAACCGCCCGCGTTTTGAGATTATTATGGCGATAAAATAAGGAAGGCCCTGCTCAAACCCATCTCCGGCTTCGACGAGTATCGTTTCCTGACGGGATATGGCTTCGAGTATCAGTTCCCCATACTTAACCTGTTCTGCTGTGGTGGCGTATCCGCACTGCGGCAGAATCACGCCTAAAATGTACCGAAGGAGTTGTTTTGATTTTGCGAGCGAGATGCCTTGTCCAGCCGGACGGTCGATTTGGTATCGGCTTGCTCCCGCAAGAGCAGACCGATGTACGAGTTCGGCGAACTTGATGTCCTCATAAGTCGCCATTGGAAATTTACGACGGCTTATCCGCAAACGATTTCCGGTATAGCAGTTGACGGCGTAATAATCATATCCAGTTTCCGTTTCCTGCTCACATAAGGCGCAATCAAAGCAGTAAAAAAGAGGTGTGCCGCAATCGAAAATGCGCTCCGGCACATCAGAAGGCGGGGTTCTGGAGATTTCATTTTTATAATCTAACATCTTTCGTATACTCCTTTTGTTAGTCCTGGCGGCTCTATGACGGGCATTGACTGCTGCCAATGCCCGCGAACAACCGCCAAAAATGGCGTAATAAATAAACAATGGTTGTTCTCCCGAATCTCTTTTCAGAGAAACGGACGCTTGAGCTATCATCAGGCTTCGGTTCTATACCGAACTGTAGGTCGCCACAAATTGTGGAGCCTACCAGGTCTGCGCGGTCGGCGCTATCCCGGCCTTGAAAGGCGAGTGTCATAATTGCCGTCGTGTTTTACTTCTTGCCGATTGCCGTAAAGAGCAAAGGCGGGCTATCTGTCGTTAGACAGGTCGCAGCCCTCAACACAACGGTTACTGTACCTGATGAAGCGGTTATTAGTTTTTCAAGGAGCAGGTGAAAAGACAAAAAGCCCTTTCACTGCTACCCCGAAAAAAGATCAAATATCGAACCCCCTAAGTCATGAACTTTACAAAGTGCTTTTGGATTTTACTTAGACGATTCCGAATTGCCGCCTCGGTGCAGCCTTCTTCGTCAGCGATGTCTACGTTGGAGCGTTTTTCCAGCTTCTTCTTCACAAGCTCACGCTGTTTATCAGATAGTGCGCTCCAAACCGTATTGAACGCTTCTGAACGAGTGATTGCCTCTAATGATTGCATCAGCATCGTTTCGGGATCAGCGGCGAAGTCGGCTAAATCTTCCTCTTGCCAATCGCCGAGTATTTCATTCCCATCGTCTATGAACTGCTCGTAGTGAAGCAATCCGTAATAGCTATCTCGTTTTGCAGCATTGTGAACAGCGTCATCATCCGCATGAAGGGAATCAATATCAGCTTGTGTTACAGCATTTTCGCCTGCTCGAAGTACGGCAACTTTGTTGCCATAGGCATCTCTATAGATGTAGGTAGTACGATCTTTCTTCTTGGTTCTGAATTTTGGCATTGTCTTTCCTCCGCTCGATTTTTTTGCGAAAAATCGAACAGAGGACGCTTGCCATGTGGTACAAACCTCCAGCGATTGATTATTTCTACAATCCGTGATATAATGGTTTGCTATGATTTACTGTTGGTTAGCACGGAGTGTTATGGAGGTTGTTCCTGCCAAAGCAAAATAAAAAGCCCCTGCGATCTCTCGCAAGAGCTACCTCATAGTCCGTAAAGTTAGCCGTAAACAGTTAATAAGGTTAATTGGGTTAATATGGTTATTGCTTTTCTTGGAGGTGACACATTGACGACAAATGAATATCCCCGGCTTTGCGGTGGCACTTTCTTCACGTTGTTGCTACAGGCGCGGCCACAAAGAATAAAGCCCCGTGAACACCGGAAAGGCGAGCGGGATGGACTGTCAGATACCGATACGCTTATCGGATTATTAAAGGTATTCGACCCTGATTACATTGAACCTACTGGTACTACAAAAGACACGTTCAAAACGAACACGTCAGATTTCAAGTCCTGTAAGATTTCGAGCAGCGTATACATTCCAATAAAGAATACAACTGCTTTTGACAATCGCGTCAAGAGTGATTACTTAAATCCGCTCCGGGCGATGAGCGATTTCGTTGCCAATTTCATAGATGTGGGAATGCACTCTGAGAAGGATAAACGCCTTGTTAGGGCGCTGATTGAACTTATCGGCGAAGATCAAAGTATCAATAAAGAACAGGTTTTCTATGTCTGCGAAGATGGGACGCCAATAGAAAAATCCATACTTTGCCAGACAAATGCCATTTGCTTGCAACCATTTCTTTTGGGGATATGGCATTACGTTTTAGTTAATGGAAAAAAGAATACTATCGGCAAGGCGACTTACGACATATGGTGTCCGCCCAACAATAGATCGGAAAGAGAATATAAAGGTAATATGGGCGACGGGGTGACACACGCCATCACTCTTATTTATTTTGCGGACGCTTCAAAAGCGTATGAGTTTGCGAAGGATACCGATGAGCAAGCCTGTGTGGTTGATACAGAAGAAAACGAGCAGTCGAGCGATGCGTCCTCTGCTACCTCTGATACTACGCAGCCAAAAACCCTCGTCGATATATTTGAAGATGCTATTGATAAATTTCATGTAGCGGAATTTGTAGATGCAGACTTTACAGCAATGCCTTTATATTACGATACTGTTTGTGATATTGACGATTTTGTGGCAACAATCAGAGACGCATTACGTTCTTTCCGACGGAAACAAGATTCAACATACAGAAATGTGATTGATTTTATCAACACGATTGATCGCTACTCCCTTTATATGGGAACAAAGATGCTATGCGATGATGGTAGGCACTGTCGCTGGCTCCCGAAAGTTGATTGGAAAGAAATTCATGAGGTCACAATGGAATACCGCCGACATCTCGACAGGATTTATGGTTTACTCTCAAACGGCGGCACTTTATCAGTATTTGGGTATGCAAAACCTAATGAAACCGAAAGCAGTGGGTATCAAGAGGATGCCGACCCATCAATAGATGGTGATTGGCAAACCGGGAACGCCGGAACTGATTCAACTTCAAAAACAGTAAGTCAAGTCGTTAATAACCCCATCGTTTTCAATCAATATGGCGAAAACAACACTCAAATCGGCTTTGTGGAAACGCTTACAATCGACAAACGCGGCAAGGAGAATTCGTGATGAACAAGGAGCTACCAGTCATTCCCAATAATGAATTGCCTGCTAATACCACGCAGACGACCTTCTCACAGGTTGGCAATGATAATATTCAAGTCGCCCATGCCAACAATGTAAACACTGTGATTATTATGACGCCTGCGACTAACAACAGCAATGGAACGGCGACCAGTACCGGATTCGCGCTTAGCAATGAGTATTACAGCCTTTTTGTAATCGGTGATGAAACCTTTGACGGCACGTTCTTTATGGTTGAGAAAGATCGAGCGCTGACAATCGCCGAGGGTATTGCAACAGAAATATCCGAAAAGTATGCTAAATTGGATGATGCGGCAATAATGGAGATCAAAACATTTCCAGCCTTGTTTATGAGTGAAAACCATCAATATGGACGAACCGATCCTGACCACAGAGCCTACTTCGGCTTTATTACCGACATTAAAGTGCAAGATAACGGTATTAAAATATACTTCAATAAATACCTACCAATCCCACAACAGTTACTAAATGAAAATATGTCGCGGCTTGCGATAAAAGGTAAATCCGGCTTCAATGAGCTAAACAGAACACATTGGGCGATTAAAAGAATAGACCTACTGCACGAACTGAAGGCCGCAGCGCTTGTCCCGGCTCATCTTTGAAATGGAGGGAACGGAATTGACAAACGAGCAGAATAACAGCGGGAACAATGGATTGCCGGAGAAATGGGTCAACCTTGAAGATATAGCCGAGTATTTAAGCGTAAGCGAAGATACCGTCCGGACATGGATACGAAATGGCAAGATTCCCGTCAGCCGTGCCGGTAAACGATATAAGTTCAAAATATCGGAAGTAGATGAATGGGTACGCAGCGGCGGCGAAAAGAATAACGGAGGCTGATGATTATGGAAATACTACAGATTCTTGCCATCATAACGGTTGCGCTCCTGGTTGTCATTGTGTTTCTTTTGCTCTCAGGTAGAAAGAAAACGGACATCAGTGAAATTATCGCTTTGTTCAAGAAACACAGCGACGAACAACGCGACAGTATCGCTAAACAACTTAACGACGGTGCGACTGAACAGTTTCGCCGCTTTGGGCTAATTCAAGAAAGCGTTCAAACAACATTACAAAATAACCGTACTGAAACGAATGAACAACTCGGTAAGTTTTCAGCACAACTCGATTCACGTCTATCAACTATTCAAGAGCAGACTCAAAAAACGCTCCAGACAAGCCGAGAGGAAACAAATAAACAACTACGCGAGTTTCAGGAACAGCTTGATAACCGTTTATCCTCCATCCAGCGCGGAAATTCCGAAAATATCGAAAAGGTCAACGCCACACTTGAAAACAAGATGAAAGCATTACAGGAGAGTAATGAAAAGCGGCTTGAGCAAATGCAGGGCGTTGTTGATGAAAAATTGCAAAAGACGCTTGAGACGCGGCTTGCGCAATCATTTGAATTGGTAAGTAAACAGCTCGACAGCGTTCAACAGGGTTTGGGAGAAATGAAAAACCTTGCCGCTGACGCAAAGAGTTTGAAAAACGCGCTCACCAATGTAAAAGAACGCGGTACATACGGAGAGGTGCGGCTTGAAAAGCTGCTTTCAGACATCCTCGCTCCGAGCCAGTACGAAATGAACGTAGAGATCAGCGATAATAAGCGTGTTGAGTTTGCCATCAAGCTGCCCGGTAACGGTGATGTACCTCTCCTGTTGCCGATTGACTCGAAGTTCCCAATCGAGGATTATAACCGGCTGATTGACGCTGAGGATAAAGCGGCGATTGACGAAGCCAGAAAATCGCTTACGCAGAAAATCCGAGTATTTGCAAAAGATATTTTCGACAAATACATAACACCACCAAAAACCACCGACTTTGCCCTTATGTTCCTGCCGACCGAAGGATTATATGCAGAGGTGGTTCAAAACCCTGCCTTGTTTGAGGAACTTCGGGATAAATATAAAGTTACGGTAGTCGGCGCGACAACTTTATCGGCGTTTTTGGCGTCGCTACAGATGGGCTTTAAGACGCTTGCTATCGAACAACGGTCGCAGGAAGTATGGGATACATTAAGGGCTGTGAAGTCAGAGTTTATCAAGTTTGGTGATATGCTCGACAAAGCCCATAAGCAAATCCAAACAGCGGATAAGACATTAGAGGAAATAGTTGGCAGACGGACACGAGCCATCAATAGAACCCTACGGACTGTTGAAGAATTAAGTGACGCTAATAACCTGTCTCTGATTGAATCCTCAGATGCCGAAATAGATACTGATCTTGATTCTTCGGAGGTTGATGGAGATGAGTGGTAAGATTCTTTCTGCGATTGAAAAAATCGCGCTTAATGCTGCTACGTTTAGCGGTGAGCAGATCGTGCCTACTTTGATTAACTTCTTTTATGGAAACAACGGCACGGGGAAATCGACAATCGCAAGAGCGATTGCCGGTAATAATGGACTAACTTGGCAACAGGGCAAGTCTGCGACAAACTATAATGTCTTGGTTTACAATCAAGAGTTCGTTGCCGAAAACTTTCAGGATTATGGAAGCCTGAAAGGTGTTTTTACCATTGGAAAGCTGAACATCGAGATTCAAAACCAAATCGCCGAAAAAGGCCGTCAAAAAAGCGAATTGGACAAGCAGCATGGCGAGCGCATAACAGAAAAAGAACGCAAGGAATCGGCAAAAAACACTTTGCTCGGTTCGTTCCAAGACAGTTGCTGGGATAAAGCAAAATCCATACGCGAAGGATTTGAAGCGACGCAGGTAGGGTTCAAAAGAAAAGCCCAATTTGCGGATAGAGTGATGCAAATCGCTTCTCCGACACAACATGACCTTGAAGCGCTTAAAGCACTGTATGGAACCGCATTTGGAGCAGACGCGCAGGAGTATGACGAGTTTCAACCGTTAGGCAATGTAACGAGACTGAAAGGATCAAGTGTGTCGGAACTGCTTTCAAAGGCGATTGTCAGCAGCGGCGATTCACCTTTTGCCAATTTTATAAAAGCGCTCAATGCTACAGATTGGGTGCGACAGGGGCATGACAACTATCCTAATACGGACGGGAAATGTCCTTATTGTCAACAAAAACTACCTGAAAACTTTGAGGATGATATTGCCGCCTGCTTTGATGCGCAATACCAGCAGGACAGGGATGCGTTAAAAGAGTTCCAAGCTGATTACGAAAGCGATATGAGAGGCTTTATTGACACGTTGAAAGCTAATCTGACGGACGTTTTTCCAAAGCTGGATTTAAAAGAATATAATGACAAACTCGCACTCTTTGAAAAGACAATAGAAATAAATATCCAACGGATTACGGATAAAGTAAAGGAACCGTCTATATCGGTTACGCTCGAAAACGTGAAGCCGCTCCGCGAGGAAATCAATGCGATCATCGCCGGATTCAACGCCCTTATAAAGGCAAACAACGACATTATAGCTGCTAAAACTCAAAAGCAAGCTGAATGTAAAACAAAAGTCTGGGAATATATTGCTCATTTATTACGAAATGATGTTTCCGCGTATAGAACGAGTTTGAATAACTTGAATACCGAAATCACAACGCTAAATCAGCAGATTAACAGCGACCGACAAGCATTGCAAGCGATTGACGTCGATATAGCCGCTCTTAATAAAAACACCATCAGCACCAAACCTACTATCGACGGCATCAATAATCTACTTCGTGATTCTGGATTTCAAGGGTTTAGTCTCCGTGAAAAAAGAGGCCACGAGAACGTATATGAGGTTATCCGGTCAGATGGGAGGGTTGCCGTAAATCTCAGCGAGGGCGAACGGAACTTCATTGCCTTTTTATATTTCTATTTCCTTGTACGCGGAAGCCACAACGAAAACGATGCCGGAAAGGACAGGATTGTTGTCATTGACGATCCTGTATCCAGCTTGGACAGCAGCGTCCTCTTTATTGTGAGTACGCTTGTAAGAGAGATGCTTGAGGTTTGCAACAATAACATCCGCTATTCGGGTGAGGATTATATCAAGCAGATTTTTGTGCTGACCCACAACGTCTACTTCCACAAGGAGATTACATACAATCAAGCGAGCCAGTACGAGTGTGTTTCATTCTTCGTGGTAAACAAGACCAGCAATATTTCAACTGTCAAGCTATGTGAACGGAGAAATCTTTTGAAACCCACCGAAATGGAAAACTATAATCCTGTTCAAAATTCTTATGCTGCGCTGTGGAGCGAATATAAAGAGCTAAAGTCGCCGCTTACTGTGTTGAATGTCATTAGAAGGATTCTGGAATACTACTTCATCCAGCTTTGCGGTTACGATGGCATGGACATCCGTAAAAGAATTTTGGAAGAAAACAAGGATGACTTTATTGTCACTGCGGAAGATGGCCAGACCGACTACACAAAATACCATCTTGCTTCGGCGATGCTGTCTTACATAAATGCCAACGCTCTGAGCTTAACCGATGGCCTGCATTATGTTGACGACAGCACGGATATTGAGCAATGCAAGAGTGTTTTCAAATTGGTCTTTGAGACGATGCAGCAGGGTCAGCATTATTCGATGATGATGGGAGATGAATAGGATTGCGAGATGCTGTTTCATTGCGTCTATATCGTGAAATTTTTTCGACATCTCGTTGTGTTATTCACAATCTTATGATATACTTGACTGTACATCGGTTTCACGGATTAGGAAGCGAGGTGCTGGCATGAAAGCCCATTATAAAAAGCTCTGGAAGCTCTTGATTGACAAAGACATGAGCAAACGCGACCTTTCGAGGATAGCTAACGTGAGCGGTGGGACGCTTACGAAATTGGCAAAGGGTGAAAACGTCAATGTAGATATACTCTTGAGAATATGTACGGCGCTTGACTGTGGCATGGACGATATTATGGAGATTGTACCGGATGGCGAAGATGCCGGAAAGTAGTAATCCCCTCTCGTAGAAGGTGGTGATACCTATGGATTCGGCAACACAATACAATGGCGGCTTGACGGCAGAGCAGTTTCTTTTTTACGAAATACGGATTGTTGCCAAGCAATATATCCAGGGCAAGACCGCCGATGAGATCATTGAATATGTAAAGAGGGACAACCTCTTTCAATACCCGACCGAGCGGCAAGTTTCACGCCTCGCCCGCGCTTGTTATCGGCGGCTCGTGGCTCTCGATAATAAAAACCTCGTAAACGAGATTATTTCAGCTCCAAGCGAGATAGCCAAGCAAATCAACCTGTATGCGATGATGCGCTACAACCGATTGATGCGCGAGTTTATGATAAACCTTATAGGCGAGAAATATCGGCAGCAAGACTATAACTTCTCACGAAAAGACCTGAACATATTTTTTTCGCATTTACAAGAGCAAAACGATGATGTCGCCGGGTGGAGCGACAAGACATTAGGGAAGTTGAAACAGGTGCTGACCAAGTGCCTTGTGGAAACACAAATGCTCGACAGCGTTAAGGATACGACGCTCAATCCGATATTCATCAATGAAGAACTTGAAAACGGAATCCGTGAAAACAGTGATATAGAAGCGCTCGCGGCGTTCAACTGCTTCAAGTAAGGGAGTGAGGACATGGCGGATATAAAAATTGAACTGGACAGCATAAGGACGCGAATCTCTGACGAGAACTTCCTCGCTAATAAGGGTTTATCAAACGAGGTTGGTATCCATGTCTTTTGCTATGACCCGAAACATGAACTTATCGTGCGTGATTTCATCGAGCGTCTGACTTCGGAAACTTCCGGCGTGTTCCTTGTTATTGAACGGGATATGTATGAGATATTTATTCAAATACTGACCGAGAAGCGCGTTGTCAACTCCATCGCGGCGCTTGAAGAAAAGCGCGGCAAGGACTACATGCTGACCCATTTGCAGAACATAGCCAAACCGGAAGTATTCTTAGAGAAAATGAAGTATGAGCCGCATGAGCGTGGCAGGGACGTCCTGTTTCTGACCGGAGTGGGCAAGGTTTACCCTTTCATGCGTTCACATATTATGCTAAACGCCATGCAGAAAGCGTTCGCGGACATCCCCATCGTGATGTTCTATCCGGGCACGTTTAACGGAAAAGACTTGAATCTGTTCGACAGGTTCTTCGACGGCAACTACTACCGGGCATTTAATTTGCTTTAACAGGAGGGTCGGCAATGATTATCCAATCCATGTTCAAAAAGGACATAAACCGTCCAATCAACGGCGTTGTTCAGGTAGGTCAGGATGACCTCGCCAGTCTGTCGCAGGAACTCGGCGAGTATATTATCACCCGGGAGCTTCGCAGGCATTTTGGCACGTTTCTGACGAACTATTCGGCTGCCATTGACCAGCCGACCGAAAAGATCGGCGTTTGGATTTCCGGCTTCTTCGGGAGTGGTAAATCGCACTTCTTAAAAATCCTTTCATATCTGCTGGCAAACAAAAACGTAGGCAGCGAAAACGCCGTGGATATGTTCAAGGACAAGTTTGACGACCCAATGATGTACGCAACCCTTACTCGCTGCGCCCAGGTTCCAACGGAATCCATCCTGTTTAATATTGATATAGAAGGCCCGATCAATAAGGACAAGACCGCTATCCTGCGTATCTTCGCAAAGGTTTTCTACAATCACCTCGGCTATTACGGCGAGGATTTGAAAGTCGCCAAGCTGGAACGCTTCATAGACAAACACGGAAAAACAAATGAGTTCAGATCGGCGTTTGAAAAAGCAAACGGCGGAGCCTGGACGGAGAACCGCGACGCCTATGCGTTATTTGAAGATGATGTAGTCGAGGCAATGAAAAACGCGCTCGGGATGAGTGAAACCGCCGCCCGCAACTGGTTCAACGGTGAAGAAAATACCGAAATGAGCATCAAGCAGTTAGTGGACGAGATAAAGGAATATGTGGACAGCAAAGGCAAGAGCTTCCGCCTACTGTTCTGCGTAGACGAGGTAGGTCAATACATCGGCGACGACGGAAACCTGATGCTTAATTTGCAATCCATAGTCGAGCAGGTCGGCAGCCAGTGCCGGGGCAAGGTATGGGTCATGGTGACGAGCCAGGAGGCCATTGATTCCGTCGTTAAGATCAGTGGCGACGACTTCTCCAAAATACAAGGCCGCTTTAATACAAGGTTATCCCTCTCATCCCAATCAGTCGATGAGGTTATCAAGAAGCGAATCCTGGAAAAAACCGACGATGCGGACAAGCTCCTGCGGCTTGTCTACGATAAAGAACACGCCGTATTGAAGAACCTTTTCACTTTCAATAACGCCGTCCTTGATATTAAAGGGTTCGTTGACGGCGGCGATTTTTCGGCAACCTACCCCTTTGTTCCGTATCAATTCATCATCATACAAAAGGTTCTCGCAGAGATAAGAAAGCACGGCAACGCCGGTAAACACTTATCGGGCGGCGAACGCTCCATGCTCTCAGGCTTCCAGGAGGCATCACAGTGGATTCAGGGCAAGGATGAAAACGCCCTTGTTCCGTTCCATCAGTTCTATGATACGGTTCATACATTCCTTGAAAGCCCGATCCGCCGCGTTATCGACCGCTGCCAGACTGCCGCCGATAACAACAACGGCTTGGAGCAGCGCGACGTGAGCGTCTTGAAACTGCTCTACCTCGTGCGTTACATAGACGACATCAAAACGAATATCGACAATATCGCAATACTTTCGATCGACGACATCCGCACCGATAAGATAACCCTGCGGAAAGAGATCACCGAATCATTGGAACGCCTTGAAACGCAGAACTATGTCTCCCGTCACGGGGACAACTACTCCTTCCTCACAGACGAGGAACAGGACATAGCGATTGACATCCGCAATACGCCTGTTGACAGCGCGCTGATCGTTCAAAGCATCGCACAGACTGTATTCGGGGATATTTTTCCTTCAAAGAAGTTCAAGCACGGGAAGTATGACTTCTCATATGACCAATACATAGATGAAACCATTGTCGGAACGGCTTCTGGTGGCGTCCGGCTACGCTTTGTCACGGTGGCGAGCGATTACTACGGCGCTCCCAAAGAAAAATTGATAATGGATTCACAAGCCAATTACGAAGCCATTATCCTCCTGTCAAACGAAACGCCGTATTTTGAGGAACTTGAGCAAGCCGCGAAGATACGGAAGTACATCAAGCAAAAGAATGTCCAGCAGCTACCAGACAGCATACAAGACATCATACGCAAACGGCAAACCCAAGCCCGGACGCTTGAAGAAAGCGCGAAGTCGCTGATCGACAAAGCTATCGTAAACGGTACATTCTACGTCTACGGCGAAAAAGTCGAGATCAAGAGCGGCGATGCGAAAAGCAAACTTGACTTTGCGCTGGCGCAGTTGATTGACAGCGTTTACTCAAAACTCAGTTTAGTCAACGTGTTCTATGAGAGCGACGCCGACATACTGCGGGTGCTGAACAGCGAACCGGAGCAGAGCGCTCTGGCCGGAATGGGTGGAAATAACGAGTATGCCCTAAACGAGATAAGCCAATGGCTTGAAATGCAGACCGGCAACCATGTCCCTGTGTCAATGGGCGACGTGCAGCGCCGGTATCAGGCTATCCCCTATGGATGGCGCGAAGTAGACATCGCCGCGATGATCGCGCGGCTGATTGCCGGACAGAAGATTACGATTAAATACGGCGGCGCGAATGTGGCCAAAGACGACCGCCGCCTTGTGGACTATCTTCGTAAAAAATCCGAGGTTGACAAGGCAAGCGTGACGCGCCGCGTAGCGCCCTCTGAGGAACTCATGCGGAAATCGGTCGTATTCCTGCGCGACTGGCTCGGTCAAATGGGTATCCCCGATGATGAGGATGGATTGATCCGCTTCGTTCTCGACACCATCGAACCCAAGCAACGGCATTATCAGAGCCTTTTGGAACATGAATACACCCATGACCGTTACCCGGAAAAAGAGATAGTCGAAGCAGCCCGCGACCTGATGAACGACATCCTTTCGCAGAGCAAAGATAATGTTGCCCTGCTGAACCGGCTGATCGTCAAGCAGGACGATTTACGGGACTGCACAGAAGATATGGAAGCGGTTGAAACCTTCTTCAACCAAAAATCACAGCAGCGTGTGATATTCGATTCAGCGCGAACAGTACAAAAAGACCTACAGAACGAACGTGATTATTTCGCCACTGACACAGATACCCATGAGAAGATAGCGGAAATCAGCAGTATTCTCGCGATGCAGAAGCCATATGCCAAGATAAAAGAACTGCCGGAGTTGATGCAGACAATTAAGACCGCGTATGGCGAACTTCTTGAACTCAAGAAAGAAGAAGTGCGCGGGATGATAATCCAGTGTATGGGCGACGTCCACACCCTCGCCGGCGTGGGTATGGCGAAAGACCTCGTTAAAAAAGCCGACGACCGTTTCGCGGAATTTAAGGAAAAAACCGCAGAAGCGACAAGTCTCACACTGCTCGATGCGATGATAACGCAGCTTCTAAACTATAAAGATACCGTATGCAAGCAGATAGAATCTTTCTTGCATAGTAGACAGGAACCGCTTAAAGTTGGCGAACCGCAAAAGCAGTACAAGTTAGCACAGATTCGCCGATATGACGTGTTTCCTGTCAAGCGGCTCCAGAGCCGTGAGGACGTTGACAGCTATATTGAAAGCATCAGGAAAAAGCTTTACGACACATTAGAGAACAACGACGGAATCCAGATTAACTGAGCGGAGGTTCGGGTATGAATAAGGGCGCAATCCAAAAATACGCGGTATGGGCGCGGAACGAGCTAATCGAGCAGATCAAGCAGCGGGCATTCCAGTACGAGATAAACGAAAAAGGCTACGGCGACGCGAACGCTACCGTCATCGCCGGCCGTGTTTTATCGGAGTCAGAGAAACGGCAACGCAGCCAGTTTGTTGAGTTAATTAAGCGCATCGGCTATCAACAGGCGATTGAGGAAGTGGCCTACACTTGGTTCAACCGCTTTGTCGCCCTGCGCTACATGGAAGTCAACGATTATCTGCCTACTCACATCCGCGTGTTCTCGGACGCAAATGGCGCGTTCAATCCCGAAATCCTCAAGGACGTTCTGCACCTTGACCTGCCCGGTCTTGATAAGGCGAGGGTATCCGAGTTTATCAATGCCAATGCGACAGACGACCTCTACCGTTACCTGCTGCTGACCCAATGCAATGCGCTAAATGAAGCCCTTCCTGAATTGTTTGAAAAAATGGGCGACTATTCAGAAATGCTTTTGCCAAACAACATTCTAAGGCAAGAAGGCGTACTCGGTCGTCTTGTCAACGACATCTCTCAAGACAGTTGGGAAAACGCTGTACAAATTATCGGATGGCTATATCAATATTACAATGACGAGCGTAGAAATGAAGTCATTAACATTTACAAAGGAACTGTTAAGAAGGCTGATATTCCGGCAGCCACACAGCTTTTTACCACCGAATGGGTTGTAAAATACATGGTGGACAATTCGCTCGGAAGATATTGGCTGGAACGCAACCCAAAGAGCAAACTGCGTGAAAAGCTGGAGTTTTTCGTCACACCAGAAAAAGAAATGGTCTATATAAACGAAAACGTTGATCCCAAGGAGTTAACTTTCCTTGATCCTTGTATGGGCAGCGGGCATATTCTCGTATATGCTTTCGATGTACTTTTAGAAATTTATCGTGAGTGTGGTTACGCAGACCGCGATGCAGCGGTTCAAATACTTCAAAACAACCTATTCGGTCTTGATATAGACGACCGCGCTTATCAGCTCGCTTATTTCGCGGTGATGATGAAAGCGCGTAAATATAATCGGCGTGTTTTCTCTCTTGGCATCCGGCCTAATGTCATGGCAATCCAAGAAAGCAACCTCATAAATGGATTCCAATACAAGGGTATCACGAACGATAAGGCTATGAACGCCATTGGTGAATACTTAATAGATTGTTACCGTCACGCAAAAGAAATCGGTTCTATCCAAACAGTCGAACCGAAAAATTACATAGGGTTTTATGACTACATGGCCGGTTGTAATATACACGGTCAGCAGAGCTTTGAAGATTTACATTGGCTTGAAACAGTAAAACCGCTCATGCAGGAGTTAGCCTTGCAAGCAGATATTATGACTCGCAAGTATGCCGTTGTCGCCACCAACCCGCCCTATCTCAACAAGATGGAGAGCCACTTGAAGGACTTTGTTATTAACGAGTACAGGCAGTACAGCGGCGACCTATTCAGTGTGTTTATTTATCGAAATTTTGCCTATTGCAAGCCGAACGGTTATTCCGCGTTTATGTCGCCGTTTGTGTGGATGTTTATAAAAACCTATGAAAACCTGCGGGAGTACATCATCAGCAACAAGTCCATCACAACGCTTATCCAATTTGAATACTCCGCTTTTGAGGAAGCAACCGTGCCAATTTGTTCTTTTATCTTGAAGAACGCTAAGGAAGCACAGCAAGGCGTATATTTTAGGTTGTCGGAATTTAGGGGAGGGATGGAAGTACAGCGGATTAAGGTATTGGAAGCCCTCGCCGACCTCAACTGTGGCTACCGTTATACATCATCGACCGATAGCTATACTAAAATACCCGGTAGTCCAGTGGCATATTGGATTGGAAATGCAATGCTGAGAGCGTTTGATACAGGAATACCAATCGGAGAATTATCAGTAGCCAGAAACGGAATGAAAACAGGAGACAATGATAAATTTGTTCGTCTTTGGTGGGAAGTAAATGATAGAGCAACTTGCTTTTTCGCTGCCACTGCCAATGAAGCTATATCATCAAATTCAAAATGGTTTCCATATAACAAAGGTGGAGAATACAGAAAATGGTACGGGAACAATGACTGTGTTGTAAATTGGCAAAACGGAGGGAACACAGTAATAGGTAACGCGAAAGCGGATGGTCGTAATGTTCAAGATTATCCTGCTGAAATGAAATTTTCAAAATCGGTTTCTTGGTCATTGGTAACATCTGGAAAGCCAGCGTTTCGATTCAAAGAATACTGTATATCAGATATTGCGGGTATGTCATTATACTTAGGCGGGCAAAAAACACTCATGTTGTTAGGCTTTTGCAATTCAAAGATTGCATTAGAAATGTTATCTGTTCTCGCTCCCACAATTAACTTTCAAGCAGGTGATATTGCTCGGCTTCCGATAATTGAAAATAATTCAAACACAATTATTGATGAACTTGTGGAGCAAAACATTAAAATATCGCGTGATGATTGGGATGCTTTTGAATCCTCATGGGATTTCAAGCGGCATCCATTGAGTTGTGGGGAACGGACTATCAATGCAGCAGTTGGGAAATGGAAACGCGAGTGCGCCGAGCGGTTCAACACCCTCAAAGCCAACGAGGAAGAACTCAACCGTATCTTCATCGACATCTACGGCTTGCAAGACGAACTCACGCCCGAAGTCGAGGATAAGGACGTGACTGTGCGCCGCGCCGACATGGGGCGCGAAATACGATCACTCATTAGCTACGCTGTGGGTTGTATGTTCGGGCGGTACTCCATCGACGTCGAGGGGCTTGCTTATGCGGGCGGCGATTGG
>Ga0123357_10002906_pt1 | contig 19324 bp, 14 predicted proteins | sample TergutEmb28metaG_FD_89873 | JGI IMG/M metagenome (GOLD analysis project Ga0123357, IMG submission 89873) | Embiratermes neotenicus P4 segment gut microbial communities from Petit-Saut dam, French Guiana - Emb289 P4 | ecosystem: Host-associated > Arthropoda: Insects > Digestive system > Gut ...
GCTTAAGAACCTATTATTTACATCACTTTTTTGCCGTATTATTTTCCATCTGCATTCGGGATCCCTTATGCATTACAAGTGGAATTAAGAAAAGATGGAACACATTTTATTAGTATTGTTTGTTCGTAAAATTATAAATGTTTTTTCGCTGTGGCCGAGGTGCATGTGGCTGGTCCTTTTTAGTTGGTTTTGCCTCCGGTGTGTGTGTGTGTGTGTGTGTGTGTGTGTGGGGGGGGGTGTTGTTCTCTGTGTTTTTCCCCTTTGCTGCAATTTTTGTGTTTATGCTGGTTTCCAGTCTCGTGTTCCAGTCAATTCTGTAAATACAAGATGTTTGGATGCATTTTACGTAACTTTTAATATACTCCTTGTATTATAACTTTAAACAATTTTAATAATTGTTAATTAATTATGGAATGATACAGCATGTATACAATTCACCATTTACGGCTGACAAGTTGCATAACACGTTGCATGTGTCCTCCAAGTACTGTAGCTCTCTGAAGATGGCTGCGGTTCATGGCCGAAATATGTAGGAGCATCAAAACTAAGTATTGTGCAGTTCCGGGTCTAATAAACATTATTTGTATCAACACGTCAAACATTTCGTCGGTGACTCCCAGGACTGATACAAAAATTCCGACATGTGCTGAAAACTGAAAGATGGGGGATGCGCTCAGAGGCAAAGGGATGACTGACAATGGCTGACCGACTCATGGACGAGTGGACATAAGAACAAGGTATGTTCCTAGTATCACTGCTCAGCTCTGCACGTTGGATCAAACGTGATAAAAAGAATCAAGTTTCATTCTATTAGGCCATGTACAGAATGACACTGCGTCCTCATCAAATATAGACGCAATAATTGCTTAATGATCTGAAATATGTTTATTTCTGCTTTTATTATTTCACAATCCTGCCATCAGTTCAGACTACATAGCGTCGAAAATTAGTCCATGGTCAGTACGAAATAATTTGAAACGGATTGTAAGTTAAAGCAGTGTGTGGTGCTAACCAAATACTTGCGGCAGGGACTAAGGACAACCCATGAAAATCCCGTCATAGCCGTGATTCGAAATGCGCATATTCCGAATGCAGGTCAGAAGCATGACCGCTTTAGCAAAGTTGCCCGGTTATCTTCAGGAAGATGATAAGTAACGGATTTAGAAGCACGCTAAGTTCGGGTGAATCGGACCACAAAAAGGAAAATCAGCTAGTACGTCATGCTAAGTGGATGGACATCACATTCCGTTATTGATTAAGGCCTGAAATTCACTAACAGGATATAGGCTATTTTTCTATCGTGATTGCTTTCCAACCTCAAATACTTCATAGAATTATGTAAGAGGTCTACATTGTCCTCTTGGCCCACTGGCTTAAGTGTAAAGAGGACCAACAGTTTGGGTGGATGGGACAATCAGAATTGCATCTCACTGATCAGAAAATGAGCTTCGGTTACACATGTTATAATATTTACACACGGGGCATATGCACTTCCCGCAAAAGAGTTCTTCACAGCCTCTTGCACCAACATAATTCTCTTGACACCACTGGGAGCATTTCAGTCTCCAAAGATCGATGAATTTCGGCAGCTGTACGGTTTACTGCAAAATCCACACGATGTATCTTCAGTGATAACTTGATCACCATCATCTCGTGAGGACAACTGCAGAAATACAATTCTGTGGCCAGGGACACATTTGTTGGTCTGGGCATCATTTATGGTTTTTTACCGATACATTTCGTGGGCCTCGTCAATGCATGCGGCATGCGTCACTCAAGCATCTCTCTGTATTCTTCGTTAGTTGGCAACAATTACTGTTGGTGTAGGAAGTACAGCATGGGAAGATGGGTTGACAGGGCTGAACTTTGCCGAGTTTCGTAGTGCGTAGAATAACCATGCTATTGCACAGAAAACCACATGGCAACGCAAATGCAATCAAGTGTGTAAATATAAGCTTTCCTTGCGAGGTGTGTTGCTAAGAATTCAAAACTGAAACATCCGGTTTCTAACACCGAATTCCAAGTTGGCTCCTTAAACCAAACTTTTATCAACTGAATAGTTCGTTCACTAGTATAGTGACATGATGTGGTTTGGAAGGTCGGGGTTCGTCTCCCGACATAGGAAGGGGCTTTTCACGTCCGGCAGTAGGACCCAGACGGCTTTCAACCTAATGGGTAACCGGTTCCTTTCCGACGGGCCTAAGGCGGCTGAAGTGTCAGCTGATCACTCACTTCCATCGTACGCTGAGGTCAAGTATGCTTATAGATTTACCTCAACTCCTCACAGAGGTTCCCATAGTGTGGTGTTAAACCTTACATTGACCAATCTGACAAAGGGACGGCCATAGAGAATTTTACGAAGTGAATATTGGAGATAAGCATAGCAGAGGAATGCAAAATAAATCTCTGGGTCACCGAATAAATTATTTGCACACACAGGTAGCCTTCATAAATACTCGCCATATGTCGTCGATAATGCTGCGTATACTGTACTTATTACACGTTTTCCAACGCCTTGACGAATCGAACACTTCTTTGACATCCGTGAAATGCGTACAGTCTAATCAAATTTCTGTTGGCGCTTAGATGGAGCATCAGCAGTACTAACTAAGAAGACCGTATGCATTTTTTAGTCTGCGAGATTTTAAGTTCTGACAGCAGTGTTGTTGAATATTCAAACCTTCGTTGCTGTTGGTCCATCCGTCCGTCCGCTTGTGTGTCCGCCCCCCTCCCCGTACAAAATCTATACCCTTTTCTTTTTTATTAACTGCAAGAACTAATGAAAGGGGGCACGTGGAATACCGCATGCAAAAGGGTCAATACACACATCAATACATTCTGCATTAAATTATGTTCACGTATCAACAATTAAAACACACAGTTCTCAGCAGAACTCATAGAACCTGATTTCCTAGTGAACACATTTATATATATATAAGCCTGTAATACTTTTATTTTAGCCCCGAGCACGGTTGACAAGTACAGGTGCTGTATAATTTTATATAATATATCCTCCAAGTTTCCCATCGTCACCGGGTTCGTAACAATTTATTTAAACAAAGTACCACTACCTATTTTCACCACCTCTTTTGACGTAGATTTCCTCAGATGCTGATGCTGGGTTGGGAATCAGTAGGCACTTTATGCATAATTCGATACTGATATTGATATGATGCGGCGGGCTTTACAGGATGATTGTCTAAAAGTTTCGGCTAACTGATCTAGTATTAAAGCTACGCACCACTCGGGGGGATTTACGGTCAGTCCTCATGTTAAGCAGGTCGACAGGTGCTAGGATAATTTCGGAAGCCCCCCCCCCCCCGCTCAAGAAACTGTTATAATTAATCCTTTGTTTGCTTCTTAGCACTGGGTTAATTTAGCACAACAGTACACTCTTACAGCAAGTAATACAAATGTTGCTGGTGGTCGGTAGATGAGTCTCATCAATCTAATTATTAAGATGTGCTTATTGAATAATTCTCACAATTAACTAAATGGGGATAAAATAACTAATTTAGTAATCATTGACCATTAGCTTCTTTTTGCACATATAGTGATCTATACACTGTCACTTAAAGTTTATAATTGTTGAAACGGTAGTATGGAAATTTTCAAAGACCCCCAACTATTATGTATGGTACATACAAATATGCCCGAAAACATAGGAAGAATGTGCGTCTTGCCTCCTTTCAAAGCAGAGAATCATTGTCTTACGAAACTGTACTTAGCTTCGCACAGCCACAGCCATCCTGCTCAGATTTTCAAATAAAAATCGTAACACCGACTGGTTGGTATGATTTGGATTTTTCTGTTTCCCGAATGGTCAATTAACGGTTGAACTCTGGTGCGAGTGGCAACCTACAGCTGTCATGTAGCAAAACTTTCATTCACTGTGGTCCCAAAACCAAGCAACTCACACGCTTACAAGAGGGAGGGCTGCACTTGGACTCATTTTTAAACAAACCGCTCTACTCTTCTGTGGTGCTCGCTTTTGAAGCTTCACTGTTTGACGCGCCGATAAGCGTAACGTCTCATTAATAATGAATACCATAAGCATAAATTCAATTACAGATTCTCTAAGACAGGTCCGAGAGTCGAACAGAGACCTTATCCGGCCACAGCAAGTATATTTACGATCTGCGTACGAAATTTCACTGTGCATATGCTTAAGCCAAACTATTAGTTAGTTATATCGACTGCTACAGAAATGGTCTATAAAATTCAAAATTTTCTGTACAGTATTCACCACACCGAAAACTGTTTAAAAACGCAGATATTAATATCCACAACTTTTCCTACGCCAATCTTATGTATGAAGACCTTTTCAAAAAAAATATATGTTACATTTTATCTCAATGAAAAGCTGGAACTATGCTGGATAAATTAAAAATCGCCACATAATTTTAAAGTATACTCCAGTGCCAACTACCATTCACATCTTTAAGCAGCTTCGAAGATGAAACAAGAGGACATAACCTCATCATGCATTCATTTTATTCGCTTCGTGCAGACAACGCATAGTTCTCAAAAGTTACGGGTAATGGAATGTGGTAAAGAGAGGAAAATATTTAGTTGAATATTCCACCCCCCCCCCTCCCCCGCCCATGGCGCAATAGCTCCAAATGGGCCAGGGCCTTCCCATAATAAGGGCTTCACGATCACACTTAAACACTTCGCACTCGATAGCACTCCTCAGGACGAGTGATCAGTCCGATACAGGGACCTCTACCTGATAATACAACACTCACAAAAAAAAGACAACCACACCCCCGGTGGGATTCTCACCCGCAATCCCAACTGAGGCTGAGTCGAACAAAGGGCCATAGTGCGACCGCAAGGAATATATCAATGAAAAATTCCAGGGACACCATCGGGAATCGAACCCGCCACCTTCCGGCTTGTACCGTAGTGCTCCCCATGGACATCGTTCAATCGAAGAATCTTTCCTGAAGTACCCTATATACACGCAACGTGTTTGCGCTGTCTGCGCAGCAGTACTGCAGGCTGCCAGGCAGTTTCCAATTCGCCCAGGAAATGCAGTGGGTCATCAATCTGTTCTACACTCTGTTCAGCAAGTGCAAACAGTCACCTATTATTATGCAAGAAGAAAGCCTAAAGCAGTCATATTCAATTATGGCCAGAGAAACTGCAGAAACATTCATTTTGTCTTCCTCAAATTTTGTGGACGATTCTGGGTGCGTCCGTGTAACTATCTTTCAAAGCGCTTTATCACATTTCTTGGCGTTACTCAATTCAAAGATACACTTCGTACAAATCTCCGCCTGAAGCTTTGTCTACTGTAGGGTTCAGAAACCCACCATCAATTAACTCCGTTATTTCCGCTGGGTACGTCGGGACCAAACAGGATGACGTACAGGTAATGATCTAGACTTGTACTCAGAAAGGGCAGGTTCGATTCTACCGTGTTAAGCGGTTTAACTCAGTTTCTCCAGGAACAGTGCCTTGAAATCACTTATGACGCTTTCCTTCCAAATCCTCAACATTTCATTATCGATTCACTCGAGTTACACAATGTGTGTACTTAAAACAGTTTTTTAAATAATCCAAGAATCAGTCTTATTCGAAACGACGAAAAACGCCTACTTTTAGTCACATGTCCGCAGTGACTGGACGATAAACCTAATTCGCAGCCAAATATATCGCTAGGCTCACCAACGTATACGCAACAAAAAATACACATGTCTTTAGAAAACATACATCGTCCGCCGACGCATTCAATGTTTGCGTGGATAAATCTCCTGATTTCGAAACATGCAACATAACAAGTATTTGAACCGGATAATATCTTAACTTGCAGACAGTTTACCTTACCTACTTTACCTACCCACACTTCTGAAACTAATATCGGCGTATTTTTAAAACGTCAGAAACAGTAACTGGAATGGAAATTACTGAGTATTTATTCTACACTAGGGCTCTCCAGTTGTGTTCAGCAAGAAGTGCAATTCGTCAGACACTAACTGTTCATTTTCCTCAGCTAGTCAAAAAAAATTTCATGCATTTTTACAAACCTGGAGGTTCATTACCGTGTTCAGAATAGTCTACCACTTGTTCCTGCCCTCAGCTTGATAAACCAGTCCACGTCCTTCCACCCACTTCAAGGTCCGTTTTGATATTACTTCCCTATCCACGTCCAGGTCTTCCAAGTGGTCCCAGTCCCCTAGGTTTCTCCACCAAACCCCTGCATGCATTTCTCTTATCTCCCATGCGTGCCACATTCCGCACCCATCTCATTTTTCTTTATTTAGTCACCCTTATAATACCGCGTGAAGACTATAAATCACTAAGGTCCTCACAATGTAATTCTCCTCAGCCTTCTTTTACTTCTTTCTTGGTAGGTCAAAACATTTTCCTCAGCACCTATTCTCGAACAGCCTCAGCCCGTGTCCTTCCCTTCGTACGAGACCATAAATTACTGGCGCACAAAACACGCTGATAACCAGCATTCAACTTACAAGTCAACCAGTGCAACGACGCTCATTTACAAAGCAGAACCACCATAAACACGACAATAATGGGAGCCCTAAGGTGGCAACGTAACATATCTGATAACAATCATAATACCTCAGTGTTACTAAACAGGAATGTTTTAGTCAAGTATTCGATGAATTTTAACATAGCCCTTTTCAGTAGTTACAAACATGGCACCACAATAGTATGACATAAAAAGAAATGCGATCAGTAAATATCATAAAACAATGTACCACCATATCTACGTGTCTACACCTGATCTCGCCTACGGAAGTCAAAGCTATTATCACAATAGTTTGGACAGCGCAATAATGCATTACGAAATAGCACCAACACACAATTCATAACCTAAAAGCGATCCTACCATTAACTGATACACAAAAGAACGCACACATTACAAAAGAAAGAACGCGATGCACAAGACTTCCGCACCTCAACCGCTTCCTGGATCAGCCGGGCAAGGACTGACGAAACTCCCCTTGGCATTTAAACCGGGCCAGCCCACTACGTGCCGGTGTAGTTGGCTAACCGAGGATGTTTGATCTGCATATCCCTCGCCAAGTAATCCAACGCACTACAGGCGGCTTGCGCCGGACTCTCACCGCTGAGCACGAATTAAATCATGCTAGAATTTCGTAGGATTTGTGGTGGACAAAACTGACAATGCAACACGGATTGTCCGCTTCCGTCTCCTCTTGCCGGTCAGCGAGAAGTTCCAAGTCCTTAACGTAAAACACTACCACGGGAACGGAACTTTGTACGGACTTCGGAATTGTGCGATCGGTTGTGAAAATGGTAATGAACCCTCAAACACAAGAAAAGGTGGAGATCTTGACCATAATATCGGTTTCGAAAGATAAGATCTCTTCAACATTCTTCCCATCTTTTGTAATTCTTCTTTGAAGTAGCGGTAACCTCTGTTCAACAAAATCAAGCGTCCTAAAATTTTCTGAGTCCCGAACCGGAGGTCACGTGACGTACAGTTGCCATCATAATTCGAGTCGTTTTACTTTCCCCATATTTGTTCATTCGTCGTGTTTCTCTGTTTTCCATTCATTACAATCAATCACGCAACGTATATATTAACCAAAGACACCAATGCATTTGCTTGATTTGAAGTTGTAATGAATTAAACTTCATTAATTTTCCCAGGCGTACGGCTAGCTAGCTCTGCTGCTAGGGATGGGCGAGGCGACAGGGGTATTCTTACATGTAGCAGGCATAGCCGAGCCCGTTAACGTGATAACAGTACTGTTCGGAAACGAATTACGTTGGTTCGAGTCCCAGTATCGGGATATATATATATATAATTTTTGGATTTGTTTTATACTCACAAACACTCAAACTGTGCAGTAACACATCCGTTATGTAATTATGTTTCAAAATTATCTTTGCTCCATTGGCAGAGCTAGAAATGCCAGTGACGCAGATACTTCTATTATTTTTTCGTAATTAATTTTCTTTGTTTACCGACATTCTAATTTAGAGAGTTCGTGATTGAATGGGGCTTAAACAGGACATGTGAATCTCGATGGCGCTTGAGGGCCGTAGCTGGTCACGAGATCTGACGAAATCTTACTAACTACACCGATTATGGTGGTTATGAAAACCGAAATTCGTAAGTTGTAATAATAATAATAATAATAATAATAAAATCAAAGGCAATGAAGAGCTTGTGTTGGTTATTTTAAACTGTATTTTGCTGCATGATCGAAATGATGGATGGATTCTGCCCTAATCTGTATTTTAGTGCTTGTCGTAAGTATGTTTAGAGCACGCAGTTGTGAATTTAGACAAAAATATCAATACTCACCCAACTGATAACTGATTTTACGAACTTATGAAATCGAAAGTTTCTGTTTATAAACTGTAGTCTTTGAGTCGTATTCAGTTCGTTTCGCAAATTTTCGTGGGTCAGCAGAACTGAAATGGACCCCATGCGGACCATTTCACCCCCACTTTGATACGCTTGCTACAAACAAATTATTTGCAAAACATGCACGGTTTAAAGACGTTTTGTTTCTCGAAGTATCTCGCTTACGCACAAAATGAGAATTAATACTTTAGCCCTTACAAGGGCTGTTTTCAGAAACTGCCCTTTTTAATAAGAAGTCCAGAACCCCTGTGCTTCGACCAATGATTTCATTCGTCATGTCATGGACTCAATCGGTGATCGAACGTGACACTGAGACGAAGCAATTTCATCCCACGCGTCTGATACAAGTGTCCATAGCTCATCGCTGTTGCTGGGAGGGAGGACTGGCCGGGTTTCCTGGATTGTCCTTTCACCTCACTCCGCATAATCTATGGAGTTCATACCAGGTGCTCGAGGCGGCCAGTCAGTAAGTTCGAAGTCGGCCTGCAGCGATAGCCATTCTTGGACCACAAGAGAATCATGAATGGCGTAGTCGTCTTGCTGGAAATGGATTATACCATCGCGATAAAGCATTCGTATAGAGGGTCCCATTACATTCTGCAAAATGTGCTTACACCGAATGCTGTCCACGTGACCGTCTATAAGATGGAGCATTGCAGCCCCATCATGGGAGATCCAGCCCCTACAGAGAACAGACACACGACCACTGCGTGTGCAAGTAGACATATACTGACAGTTGTAACGCTCTCCCCGAGGTCTGTAAACTAAAACCGGCCCATCATTTGCTGAGCTAAATGTAGATTCATCCGAGAATATGATGACTCTATCCCACTTGCGATCTACATTGCTCTCAGCAAATGCTAAACGGTATAGTTTATGCTTGTCAGTGAGAAATTCATTCACCGCAGCGCGTCGTGCCCGGAGACCTGCTTCCTTTAGTCTGGAAATAAGCGTGGTTTTTTGCCCACGAAAACCAGTAGCAGCTTTAAGATCCCTTGCACTGACAAAAGTGTTCCTCCGAACTTCAGCTACTAACGCATCATCCTGAGCTGGGTTGGATACGCGTCATAACCCTGTTCCTCTGCGCCTTCCAACTTGCCCATCCCTCCTGTATTTCTGTAGCCATGCTCCTGCAGTAGACTTCGGGACACCGTATAGTTCACCTGCAGTGCTGGCACTTATTCCTCCCTCTTCAGCAAGAGCAATGACGCGTTCGCGAATAGACCTGTCATGGTAAGCCATCGTGATGAGAATGAAGAAGAGTTTTAATTATAAGCGGACCCTGTCGATACGTTGGCTCAAGGACAACCCTGATGTTGACAAACCCCTTTCACTTTCTCCCTTTATTTGGGCATCGCTCAGCGACCGGTCGCTACTAGTAAGGGGGAGAGTTAGATGAGTTTCGTTGTTATTTTGAGGGCCTGCGAATTTGATTCGGTTTGGAGATCTCTTAGTAGCTGACTCGGAAAAAGACAGCTCTCTCTTTCTCTCTCTCGCTTACCCCCCTCTCTTGGTGGCTGACAGGCGGTCCGGGTATGTATGTGTATTAGTTTGGTTTCGTTTGGAGACTTTGGTTTTTATTTTGATCTCTGTTCTCTGTGGTATATTGCACCGTCTGTTAGCGATTGTTTTTGGGCACATCCATGATGGAGTGATGTCGGGGTTGAGAGACGGGGAGGCTGCCTGCTTCCGGTTAATTAGTTTGTTTCTTTCTGTTTGTTGGTTGGAAAAATTCATGCTCTTGCATTTGTTGTTGTATTAGAGAGATCTCGTAATGTATACGACGTATGATCGTAATAAGTATTGTGATTGTTGTTACAGAACTATTTGTTGTGCTTGCGTTTGTTTTTATTCTATTTCTTTTGTAACTGCATTTATATTGTGAGATATTAATATACACACAGGAATGTAAATTTGTTGTGTCGATAATGACCTAGATGGTAACTATTCCCTCACGAGAGCCGACGGTGCGGGATTCGGCGGCCCAAACATCCGATGGCAAACTTAGGAGTCCGGGCCCTCAGAGTTACATCAGGTGCTCATTCCGTGACCGTGAGGGCTCAACTTCATACATTAACGTTGACACACCGCGAATAACGGCATCTTTACTGTTAGGACAGTATTTGTGGTGAGGAGGCATTGGGCCTACTCTCAATTAAAGGTTAATGACCATATTGTCACCGACAGGTCAGTTTTCGGGTGGCAGAAAACTAACAGAAACCTGACGTAATTTAATGAGAAATCCGTTCGTAAAAGTATTCCAAATCATATAACAATTTTTATCAAGCACTGTATGCTTTTTAAATAACACTCTTTAAATAAATATTCTTACAACAGGCCATAAAATAGGAGTCAGACACAGTCCAACCATCATTTTGATTATGCAGCAAAGTACAGTTTAAAATAACCAACATACGTTCTTCATTGTCTTTGATTTTATTATTACTATTACAACATATGCATTTCGGTTTTCATAACCACCGTCATCAGACCAGCCAGTAAGACTCTGTCAGATCTCGTGACCCGCTACGGTCCGCAAGCACCAACGAGATTCACGTGCCCTGTTTAAGTCCCATTTGAACACGAACCCTCTAAATCAGAATGTCGGTAAAGAAAGAAAAAATCACGGAAAAATAACAGAAATATCTGCGTCACTCGCATTTCTAGCCCTGCCAATGGAGCAAAGACAACTTTTGAAACGTATAATTAAATAATGGATGTGTTACTGCACAGTTTGAGTGTTTGTGAGTACAAAACATATCCAAAAATTATATAAAAAATTATATGCCGATACTGGGACTCGAACCAACGTAGTTCGTTTCTGAACAGTAATGCTATACGTTAACGGGCCCAGCTATGCCTGCTACATGTAAGAACAACCGTCGCCTCATTCATCCCTAGCAGCAGAGCTAGCTAGCCGTAGGCCTGAGAAAATTAATGAAGTTTAATTCATGGCATAACTTCAAATTTAGCAAATGTACTGGCGTCTTTGGTTATATACTCGCGGCGTGATTGCTTGTAATGAATGGAAGACAGAGAAACGCCACGAATGCACAAATATGGGGAAGTAAAACGACTCGAATTATGATTGCAACTGTAGGTCACGTCACTTTCGGAGCGGGACGTACGAAATTTCAGGCCGCTTGATTTTTGTTGAACAGAGTGTATATGTCAGCAAGGTCATGAAAGCAGTGCGGTCGTGAACTATGCGGCCTTATTTTGAGCGATTTTGAAATAACGCACCCTTATATGCAATAATAATCAATAAATCCTATTATGCGCGTAAACATTAAAATAACGCTCTCTGTGTTCACTCGAATTTCTGGTAGATTTAAGGTACAGTCCAGTACATTGCATTCATTTGGCCCGTTCGCAAAATTTCAAAAATTAGCTTTGTTACGTCCCTTACGCCCCCCCCCCCCCGGGCCCCTATGAAACAAATCGGGTCCCAATCAACTGGCTTTCACAAAATTTGATATTTCAATATCTTTCTAAAATCTGTCGAGAAAAATCGAGTTTCATTAAAATCTGACAAGAATAACGGGCATTCTACGTAAAGACCTACATAAATTTATGAAAATATCTCGCTCAATTCTTCTCAGAATGGGTTTTTTTTTTAAAATCAGAGTCGTAGAGAAAATCAAAACACATTTTATGATCGGTAACTTTTATCCCGAAAACATGGAAAAATATCGTACAGCCAGACAGACCACAGATGACAACACAACACGGAGCTTGCCCACTGAATACTGGAAACCTAAGGCTACAAAACCACTCAGAATATGTAATACTTATTGCCTTGTTACGGCAACAATGGTTCCACGAACGCGCCTCAATGTTACGTTATACGTACACTGCCTATCTTGTTTTTAATTTATCTCCATAAAATAAGCCGCAAAACTGGCGCTGGTGACCACTTACGTGTTCGCGGAAAGCACCACCGACCTTCCTTCCAAATTTTAATAGACTTCTTTGGTATAAGTGGCTAACTTGCGCCAATCTTCGTTGACGCGAGCATTCGAGAACGTAACCCGCGCAGACCACGATCGCACAGTACTAGTAGATTCTTGGTAAACGTGTGTGACCTGGCTGTTCATTGGTAAAAGAGGGTGGAATACTATTAAACGGTCTGCAGTCCTCGTACGTTTCAGTCGTCCGATTTTCATCATAGCAACTCAGAATTTATGACACGGGCAGCTGGCCGTCCAAGTGAGAAGACTGGGTAGTTGTAAGAAAGCAATACTTTTGAATTACAGTTCCAAACTTCGGTTGAAAGGAGAGAGAGATCACATTACGCACAGCCAAATTTGTGTACCCCTGGTAAGATGGAAGTTGAATGGCTATCTAGCAAGTATAAACAAAGAATGCACACCAGCTCTGGAAACCACCCGTCTTCCTACTCAATGTGTACCGGGGGCTCTTTGGCCGGGATTAAAGTGGCCGGTGTGCGAAGCTGAACATTCACCTCTACCTGGTGCAAAGGTTACGAACGAGTGCAGCTATGCCTCCTATTCCCCATATTTCTTCATGGCGTACAAAGAGACAACTTTATATTAACTTACATATACAGGCCATTCTTCGATTCCTCACCTCTACCATTTTTGTGCACGTTCGCAAAATTGCGGAAAGCTACTATTCGTTTCGTCATGTCTGGCCGTCCGCATGAAAAAAGAAAGAAAGAAAGAAAGAAAGAAAAAAAAAAGCTCCCACTGATCGGATGTTCATGAAATTTGACACTGAGTGTTTCTCGAAAGTCCGTCGAGAAAATTCCAGTTTCATTTAAATGACATAAATAGCGTACAATTACTTTACACGAAGGCCTATACACACGTATGATATCTCGCTGAATTATTCTTAAAACGAGAAATGTTTGAGACAAAATTTGTAGAGAAAAACCGAACAAACATATTATGTTCAACAGCTCCCCCCCGCCCCCCCGGGAAAAAATCATACCGTTTATGAGAAAAAGTGGAAAAATCTGGCAGAGCCAGACACGCCACAGATGACGATATAATAAGGCGCATGCCCTCTGTAGGCTGGATAAGTAAGACCACGGACACACACTCACAACATGCAGTACGTATTGCTTTTCCACGACACTAATGGTTAGGCGAACGCGCCTTAATGTTACGTTAATACGCGCATTGCCTCTATTGCTATTTCTTCTCTCAGCTCACTCCTTCCTCAGTAGTCCTTTATTTTATCAATTCTTCGTTCTTTCTTTTCTTTTAACAAATATCATTTATGCTTACATGTTTGTCGTAACAGCCTGTATGAGTACAAAGATCACTTTCATGTATTAATAAGGTAGGTTGTTCATGTAAATTATAAATTTAAGTTAGCAAACCGTCGTCTCAATTTGGATCCGCGACCTGCAAGTGGAATATCAGAAATTATTCAGGTTCCCTGTCGTCAACAAATTTCTACAAACGGCCCCTGAACAGTCGGTGGTTACTGATAGTTGAATGCCGTCTATACTAACACGTTCATCCCATACAGACGATGTGTGCCACTTAATAATTCTAGCGGTGTTGCATGCACCGAAAAGTAACCGCTTGTCTGGCACGTATATCCTGTCATGCGAGATCACAACACCCACGGCACTGAAGAAACAACAGGACGAACCGGCAGTGAAGCTGCAACGGGTTTTCCATCCTCCTAAAGACAGTAAATACTAAATGTGTTTCTAGAAATCTGGTAAGAGAGTATCTTGGCGAAACATCATGATTACAGTGATATTCCATGTCCGGTTATTTCCGTACAGCTTACTTGTATTACACTGTACCGTACATGCTTTCTCCAGTCCTTTTCTTGGAAATGTGTAAAATAACTCCTAATTTGATATGCAAACTTGATGTTTTATCTCCGAAACTAACATAAGAGTTTCGCTGGTGCTTGTATCCCGTGGATTTACTCCGTAGGTCTCCAGGCGAATTTAGTGCTGGTCCGTACACAAGAACTATTTTACATGAAGCACTAGCCGTACTTTTCTCAAGTTTCTCAAACACGGCCACTATTAATATACGTAAATTTAATGGAAGCACTTTTATATAAGGTAAATGTTCAAGAAACTGCAAAGAAACTGATGCGTTACTATGCAAGCATACGTCATCTGCAGCGTAAAAGGCTTGAAAACAATCTGAATGAACTGAAGTTACATCAAGGCCACTAAGATAAGTGTCATCGCAGCTGGTAAATAAAGGAAGACCTATATTTGGGCCTGGCCGAAATATCCATGGTATGTCCAACTCTCATATTTGTCCGGTGTTTGTAATCCAGTCAACTGACGGTCCACCCTTTAAAATCCTCTAACAGCCTACATTTCGTCCACAGCTGTAAAGAAACAGATTTAATAACAATGGACGTAAACGTGCTGCTGAACAATTTATTGTAACACATCTTTGCATAGTCATTGAATTACGGTGAAAGTAAAATGGAGTTACTGTGGTATGACCACTAAGGCTAATGTGAAGTAAATGTCAATATAAAAATTATGTATAAACGGAATGGGCAAAAGCTTTGCCGAAAACCTGAAGGGAAGAGACCGCTGGAAGATGAGACTCTAATGGGAGGATAACATTAACAAGGATCTTAGAGAAATATACCAGAATGCAGTGTATTCATCGCGCTGCGGATAGGGTTCAGTAGCTGGTTCTCGGAAACACATCAACGAAACTTCGAGCTACATATGATGGTGAATTTACGAGTAAATGAACGACTATTAGCTTCTCAAGAATTCGTTCAAAAACTCAGTCCGTAGTTGGTGGTGCTCGAGGGTGCCGAACTTCGAACCCTGCTTTTCCGCAAATGAATTTTCAAATGCAGGTAAGCATGCTTTCATCAGTCATCAATCGATCAATCCACCAGCGAAGGCAGGGATTTATATATGAGTCCAAGAACAGCCTGTATACAGAAGACTGGAGACTTCAGGGTCTAGATCCACTGAAGCTGTATTTACTATTTATTTAAGCGTTTACCTATATTTACTCGACATACCGATTGATGATTTTACAGTTTCACAACTTCCTTTCTGCAACAGCAGTACAACGGGACAGATGGTGGGTTTTTGTGTTCACAAGCGAGCTCAACTGTGGCTCAGCCTTCGCGCGGGCGCACATTCCTACAAAAATAAATGATCAATGATGGTACCAATTTCCAGCACGAGGGAGCGGTTCATGCCTGCGGGGGGACGGTTTACACGCAAGTATAAAGAAAATTCTGTATCAGTAACATACCAAACGGTATCAACTGCAGTGCACCCAATACTCGTAAATGCCCGACACAAGCTGCATTCGTCACTAACACACGCCGTCTTTTCACCCTAACGATAATAAAGTAATAACACACAACACAGTAGCAATTGTTGCCCATCGACGTGAAAATGTCATAAATTCATGTGCCTTTATAAATATTTTGGAAAAGTCAATTCAAGGAAATGCAGCGATGCCAGAGATATTTCCAACAATTCCGAACCTCCACGCCTCCGACAAAACGCAGTTTCGATTTCATTCATGCAGGAAATAATGAATGATAATTATTTCCAAAGTTGCTTGCATTTAATTATTCTATAGCCATTTACAGGTCATCGTCAAGAACATGTACCTCGAATGCCCGCATTAAACCTTCCGGATATGCACCCCTCCTTAAATCTCAAACCGGGCTACCTTCAGCATTCGCTGTGAGAAAAAGTGGCCGGAACCCCCCCCCCCGCCCGTACAAACCAAAATCGCGATAAATATTGTTCTAAGAAAGTCACAGACGTATTTGAATTCCTAACTTTAGATGTATGAAGTCATTACGAAGCAAATATAAACGAGAACAAGAATGTTTCTCCTACATCAACACTACGGGGAAAAAAGACTTTTTTAACTTCAGAACTTAAGTTCCGATATCATAGCGTCAAGCCTCACATGGAGATGTTCAAAAAGAATATAAACAGTCTTTGTGTATGGCATCGCGTTAAGCTGCTTGTAACTAATCAGAATAAGGCTTTTATGGCGTCGAAAAACCCTTTATTAGCAAACAACCTCGTTTACACTTAATCTAGGAACATGTTTCGGCCTTGTAAACAAGCGCCGAATAACCATTTAAATGCAGTTCTTACGATTTGTTTTGGCTACGCTCTTCAGTGTCTTCCCGACTGCTAAAGTGTGTCGACAAAAAAACCGTCGTGAAAATAACAGTTAAAAATGCTACTCAACATGGTATTTGGCATCAACTACAAAATTACGAAGAAAGCATCATAGGGAACATGCAATACACAGTTAGCATTTGATAAATACTTCCTATGAAACAGAATTCCGATTTATGTTACCAGCTACCAAGAAAACAAGAATGTAGATCACAAAAATTATCGTTGAAACGAAAACGCATTATTGCTGAAAAGGATAATGAGAAAATATAACTGAACAACAAGAGAAGGTAACTAATGTTTAAAATTTTAAAGACTAAATTTGATATAATTTTAATGAAGCGAAATAACACAACAAAACCATAAGGCTAAAAATAATGTAAATGATAAATTTATAAGAGGCGAGATTTCACATCCATTTGACTGACACAATTTGTGTCAATATTTCACATTTTTACAAAGGTTGGTCTGACTACGGTTTGTAAAACAGACCGTTTACTAATAAAATTGTGTTTGAAAGTGTAAAATAAAATTTAATAAAAACAATTACGTTCAAAACATAACATTCTAAAAATATGTGTATCCTTCACGAATGTCTAAAGATCTATGATGGTTCATATAAGGTCTACTATGCTGGACATTGTCCACTGTCGCAGCACAACCGACATACAAGAGATCCACATTCTACTGCCATCTTCAGATGATAATTAAAATGACAGCTTTACTTCAAACAAACGATATCCAATACTCATTAAACAAGTTTTCTATCTTCTATTTAAAAGTTAACACACGAACCGCCCTGTAATTATGGGGATGAAAATAAACAGTGAAATGTTCCGCCACCAAGGCCACGTGTATCGGGACGGCATGCTGCACGTAAGCGGTGATACAACACGTACTATTATTTACAAATATAAGGCACACCACGATGGAAACCGTCGTAGGTTATACAAGTAAACAACACGTCTAAGTAATTCCAGGGAAAACAGTCCTCCTTGATAACCCATTAGTCGCTGAGCCGACCGAGAAATTCTCTTCCTTTTCTGCAAATCCCGATGGTACACAACAAGCAATGTGTAACAGTTCGTAACATGCGGGTTTTATTTTACGGATAGGAAATGTCAGTTGGGGGGGCGACCTGTCGGCTGCCCACGACTCATCATTCAAATTACTCTTTGCTCGTCAACCCGGAAAGGTTTACAGTCGATATAACCGAGAATCTAAAGTCAGCACAATAGCAGCCATCAGTCAGCAAATGATCCAGCTTTTATTCTATGAGTATCTTCCCTAACTTAAAATCATCATCGTTTCACCTGAAACTCCCCAAATGAAAACGCACGATAACGTATGAACTTTCAACAGAACTGGACACACTTGGATGTATTCATCCAGAACATCGTTAATGTACACTATGGCCTCAGAAACACTCGATTACACAATTCAAGTAGATAAGAAATCTGCGAGCAGTCGTCAGTCCAGATTAGGCCCACGCGCGTAAGCGCTTTCCACCCACTAACACAGGCTTACTGGAGGAGCAGTCCATTAAATCCGCAGTCTCAGCCTCCCGCTCCTTATTGCAAGTTGGCATCCGACGATTCTGACCTGTCGTATTGTAGACTCCCATCAAAGACGTCCGCATGGGGAGGGGGGAGGGGGGGGAGGAGGGAGGGAACGTGTATATAGTCCTCGAATGACTACAACATTACAACTTCACGAAATTCTTTGTGGAGTGTGCCTGTAAGCAAAGAGACTGGACTAACACAACAAAAATCGTTTACGCTTAAACACAGGACGAACGCAAAGTCCTTTTCGAGGAACATAATGACGGGATACTGCAGGTGTGACAAATTTTTCCCTGCATCTAGGCGACAGCTCAAGAACATGAGCCATAATTATTTTTTTTTTATTTTTCTGTTACAACTACTAAAAAAATTAAACTTCCCACTACTCCTGTTACTGATATTTTGTGGACGTGTTTTTCTACGAGGGGATGCTGATAAGTCCTTAGCTCGACCTACTTCCCGATGTCGTAGGACGGAATCGATGTCGTTGGAAAGAGGGGTCAGTTCATGTGCCGAATTGCAAGTCTATTCTTCTTACGGGGGCTGAAAGGAGGCATGTCGGGCGACGCGCGCGATTTCAACAACATGGTGACGCGAGCTATCAACAAGATCCGCCCCTTGCAAGGCAAGGTGCAGAGGGAAATTCGCGTCCTTCTGACAGAAACATTACGGGAACATGCACCATTGTATGCCACCGTCAAAAACTGGGTGGTCCAGGTTAAACGTGGTGATTTTTCCACCTGTGATGCGCCTCGTCCTGGACGACCCAAAACAGAGACCACCCCGGAGATTATTGATCAAATTAATAAGCTAATCTCGGAAGACCGCCGGATTTCGTCTAAATCAACAGCTGAACAACTGGGCATCTCACGTGAGCGGGTTGGGTCCATCACTCATGAAAATTTGAACATGCGGACGCTCTCCGCGAAGTGGGTCCAAAATGCCTGAACGCCGATGAAAAACGTCCACGGTGCGAGTCGTCTGAGCAAATTTGAAATTTTTTCGGCGCGATCCAAATGATTTCCTCTCGCGATTGGTGACAATGGACGAAACCTGGTTATATCACTATGACCCGGAGAAAAAGCAACAATCAATGGAGTGGCGGCATAGCGGTTCACCCCGCCACAAAAAATGCGAGTGCAAAAATCCGCTGGAAAAGTTCTCGCCTTGATTTTTTTGGACCAAGACGACATCCTCCTCATTGATTATCTTCCAAAGGGCCAAACTATCAACGCGGAATATTACTCGTCTCTGCTGGTGCAA
>Ga0123357_10002907_pt1 | contig 19323 bp, 12 predicted proteins | sample TergutEmb28metaG_FD_89873 | JGI IMG/M metagenome (GOLD analysis project Ga0123357, IMG submission 89873) | Embiratermes neotenicus P4 segment gut microbial communities from Petit-Saut dam, French Guiana - Emb289 P4 | ecosystem: Host-associated > Arthropoda: Insects > Digestive system > Gut ...
AGTGCGCACCCACCTCGTAGAGGCCGATCTTCATGCCGTTGATGTAGCGGCGATAGATGTCCGCGCCGGTCTCAGCCTCTGGCTCGTTGCTGTGGGCCTCGGCGAGCATCTGGAGGAACTGCTCTTCCAGCGCGGCTCCGGCTGCGCCGAAGAGCTTGGCCGCAAGCTGCAAGACCCGTCCCGCATAGACGATGACCTGCACGCTCTCGATGCCGGCGATGTCGTCGAAGAACCATCCGCAGGAGGTGTACATCAACTGCGTGTGCCGTTCCAGCTCCATCAGCTCCAGCGCCGTGACGCGCTCCTCCGCCGAGAGCATATGCGTGGCGTGGGCCGCAAAGAAGCGGTCAATCGAGGCTGTGGTACGGTCGAGAATCACTTGTATGTAGCCATCGCGAGCGGCCCATAGATTCTTGAAGAGCCGCTTCGACGCCTTCTCAGCGAGCGGAGCGATGGCGTCACGCAGCTCGTCGAGCGCCCGGCGCAGCGGCGCGCGCCACTTCTGGTTCCAGCCCGCGCGCTGGTTGCTGCATCCGCAGTCGGAGCGCCAGCGCTCGACGCCGTGCGTGCACGACCATGATGTGTTCTCGGCCACCTCGGCCTCCCAGCGCGGCGGAAAGCGGTCGAGAAAGTCGGCGTAGTTGGTCAGCGCGGCGGCGTGGTTCTCCTCGATGTAGTGCAGCGCGTAAGAGAGCGCCATCTCGCCGTAGCGATGATGATGGCCGTAGCTTTCACCGTCGGTGGCGATGTGGGAGAGCTCGGCTCCCTGATGCGCATCGTCGTTGCTGAAGACCGAGGTCAGGCGATTGGCGAAGTTCACGCCCGAGTTGAGAACGCCCTCAAAGGCCACGGCGTTCGAGTTGGGCCCGTCGTAGAAGAAGACGGCGATAGAGCGGCCCTCGTCAAGCTCGACGCGATAGGCGTGGCGCGGATCGACATGGCCCTCCCCGGTATCGATCCAGGGATTGGGCTGATCGTGCGCATCTGCTCCCGTCGCGGGAATTCTGCGCACGCGAGCACACTGGTGCGGAGCCAGCAGGGTGAACCGTATGCCCTCCTGCGCCAGCAGGTCGAGTACCTTGCGGTTGACGGCGGTCTCGGCGATCCACATGCCCTCGGGTTTGCGTCCGTAGCGGTACTCGAAGTCGGCGATGCCCCAGCGGATCTGCGTCAGCGCGTCGCGCTCGCTCGCGAGCGGCATGATGATGTGGTTGTAGACCTGCGCCATGGCCGAGCCGTGCCCGTTGTAGCGGGCGGCGGAGAAGCGGTCGGCGTCGAGCACCATGCGATAGGTGCGCGGAGCGTTATCGTTGAGCCAGCTGAGCAGCGTAGGACCGAAGTTGTAGCTCATCCGCGCATAGTTGTTCATGATGCGGATGATCTCGTTGTTCTTGTCGGTGATGCGCGAGGCCCCGTTGGGAGCGTAGCATTCGGAGGTAATGCGGTCGTTCCAGTCGTGGTAGGGCGCGGCGGAGTCCTGAATCTCGACCGTCTCCAGCCAGGGGTTTTCGCGCGGAGGCTGGTAAAAATGCCCATGAACGCAGACCAGCCGTTGCAGTCCGCGCTCGAAGCCATTGTGCGCGCCTGGTTTCGTAACGTGGGTTGTTGAGGCCGCAGCCTCCGGGGAGTTATGGGTTCTTGTCTCAGCCATGTTCTCGTGTGAGGATAAAACGTCCACCCGTCCTAATCAATATGCCGTGGCAGTGATTCCTAACAGTTTGATTCACAAGCGCGTCATTCGTTTGTCTCTGCAAGGGGACCTCTTCGGGTGTGCAGCGCATTGCAAAATTACCCGCTGGCCATGTAGCATTCTGACAAGTAAACACTCCCTACAGCCCACCCAAAGGAAGCATTCATGCTGGAAACGCCCGTCTATCCCGAAGTCATGCCAAACATCACGCAGAGTTATGGTTTTCCAGTTCGCGAGGACATTCTCACGACCAACCACAAGGGAAAGCCGGTCACCTTCTTCAAGACCTCGCAGAATGTGCTCACTGCCGTGGCTCCCATTCTGCGGCGCGTGCTGGAGCAGGATGAGGTCGTCTACTATGCGACCAGCGCTCAGGATCCTCTGCCTCTGATACTGGCGGATGCCTATACGCGCATATCCTTCATCGTGACCCTTGTTTTCACGGACCGCCGCCTGCTTGTCTTCAACATGACAAACGGCAAGGCCAACGCCGGGTGGCGCGGAAATATCCAAAGCCTGCGCTGGACAGAGGTCACGGAATTCAAGGGAGCAGGATTCGCCTTCGGTGGCAACGCGCGATTTAATCTCCAGGGCGGCGCCAAGCCCCTGTGTTTTACCACACGGGCAATACCCAAGCTGAAGACCTTTCTTCCGGCGCTGATCGAGCGCGCCCGCTCGCAAGGTGTTCGCAACGAAGGCTGCCTTTCGCTCTGCGCGCGCTGCTTGAAGCCGCTTGCTGCCGGGGTGTATACCTGCGCGAATTGCGGACTCGTATATAAAGATGAGTCCTCGCTGACAAAAAAACTGCTTCTGCCCGGCGGCCCTTATTTTTACGCCGGTATGACAACGGTAGGAGTCGTTACGGCTATCTCTCAGGTCATCGTCCTGCTTCTTCTGCTTGCACTCGTACTTCTAGGCGGCGAGGCAGATACGCTTGTGACTATATTCATCCTTGCCGCGGCTGCGATCTATGCCCAGGTGCTGGCCTGGTTCACGGCGCGCAAGATGATCCGCAAACACCTGCCCGCCGATATGAAGCAGATCAATATGGAGAGCACAGGCATCAGCAGCGCGCCCATCACGCCCCGATAAGTCGGAGACAACAAGCAATCCATATTCTTTGAGTAAGTCGAACCCACATCCGGCAGCAACGGGCCGGATGTGGGTTCTCTGTCTGTTACAAATCCGGGAACAATTCATAACTATGCGGTGTCTTAAATCCCATAAGCAGAAAGGGGGCCGCACATGTTCGAAGGTTCCTTGATGGAGTCCACCGGCACAATCAAGACTGAGTCCAGATACTGGATAGCGCTTACCTTTACTCTCAACGTTGCCATCGTGGCAATTATGATTCTGATTCCGATGCTGTATCCGGAGGCGCTATCGAAGATAGCTTTGACTCAGATATTTTCCGCGCCCGCGCCGCCGCCAACGCACGCGCCATCGCAGCCATCGCAACCGGCAGCCAGACAGCAGACGATTGCCGAGGACAGCGGCCTGCACGTGCCCGCGGTCATTTCCCAGACGATCGATATGTCCACAGGCCCCGAGCCGCAGCCGTACTCCGGACCCGGGATCGCAGGCGGGCCTTACATAGGTCCAGGCACTGGAGATACTGGCGTGATCGCGTCCTTGGGCACGGGGCCCCAACCTATAGTCAGGGTGGAGGCTCCTAAAGGCCCGGTTCATGTATCGGGCGGCGTAATCGCGGGAATGGCGATCTCGCAGCCGAAGCCAGCCTATCCTGCCATTGCCAAGGCAGCAGGCATACACGGATCGGTCGTATTGCACGCAGTGATCTCGAAGACCGGCACGATCATCCACCTGGAGCCGGTGAGCGGCCCGCAGATGCTGATACCCGCAGCCGTAGACGCGGTGAGCCAGTGGCGGTACAGGCCCTACCTGCTCAACGGCCAGCCCACCGAGGTGGAGACGGCCATCACCGTCAACTTCATCCTGGGCAGCTAAGAACCCTTCGTAGAACGCAGCAAGAACCCGCATCCGGCAATCAAGCCAGATGCGGGTTCTTACTTCTTGGAGCAGTGTTCACAAGGATGGAGAAAATCAGATGCGCATAGGCATCAGGATGTAGCGGTACTTCACGTCCTCGTTGCCGTCCTCGGGGCGCATCTGGCCGGCGCTCTGCGAGTCCTTGAACTCCAGACGCACCTCGCCGGTCGCGCCCGTCGCCTTCAGGAAGTCGATCAGGTACTGGCTGTTGAACCCTACCGCCAGAGCCTCGTAGTTGTACGGAGTCTCAATGGTCTCCTCTGACTCGCCTGCCTCCGACGACGAGCTGGACAGCTTCAGCTCGTTTTGCTCCAGCCGCAGCTTGATGGCACCCGAGCGCTCGTCGGCAAACTGCGCCACGCGCTGGATCGCTCCCATCAGATCCTCCGAGCGCACGATGACGAACTTGTTGTTGTCGCGCGGCAGCACGGCCTCGTAGTTGGGGAACTGCCCGGTCAGCTTGCGGCTCGTGAGCACGCGGCCTCCGATGCGGAAGTACAGGGTCTGCTCGTCGTCGGCAAAATCCAGCTTCTCGTCCTCGGTGTTGTTGAGCAGACTGACCAGCTCGCTCAGAGCTTTGCGTGGGATCAGTATCTTCTTCTCGCCACTGATGCCCTCGTGCGACTCGCCCGACTTCTCGATGTGCGCCAGACGGTGGCCATCGGTCGCCACCATTGCCATCGACTCGGCCTTCAACACCAGCAGAGCGCCGTTCAGCGTGTAGCGCGACTCCTCGTTCGAGATCGAAAAGATGGTCTTGGCTATCATATTCCGGAAGGATGCCACCGAGAGCTTCACAGTTCCAGCAGCCGGAAACTCCGGCACCTGCGGGAAGTTGGCTCGCGCCATGCCCACCATCTTGGTGTTGGAGCGGCCAGCGCGAATCTGCACCCAGTGGTTGTCCATCAGTTTGATGGAGATCTCGCCATCGGGCAGCAGCTTGATGTAGTCGTAGAGACGGCGCGCAGGAATGGTGCAGGCTCCGGCCTTCTTCACATTGGCCGCGCAACTGGTGCGCATGCTCTGATCGAGATCGGTGGCCGTGATGGTGAGGCTGCCCTCGCCCTCGGCGGCCTCGAACAGAAAGTTCGAGAGAATCGGGATCGTCGTCTTGCGCTCTACCACCGACTGCGCCGCGGTAAGCTCGCGCAGAAGTTCTGCCTTGGAGATGGTGATCTCCAGATTGCCCGTTGGTGCCTGTGTTGCATTACTCTCGGACTGCTGGGTTGCGGTGGTCACGATGTTTCTCTCCCCGGGGGAATTTCAAATGCGCGTCTGGCCAGACTGCACTCCGAACAGCACGGCTTCTGCGCCCGCAGAAGCCCGGAGCAGTCCCCGGCCCACACTTAATTAATCAATTTTAGGTGTATCGGCATGGCTTGCGCGAGTGAAATCGCTGTGGAAAGCGAGGTTGTTATGTGTTTTTCATCTCAGAGGAGATTGCATGCTGGTTTGTGCAGGCAGGGCAAAACGGAGATTTAGGCAAGCGAGAACGAATTCTAAGAAGAGTAATTAATAAAAGAAAATACTAGTAGCCTTAACCGATGTTGTATGAAAAGTGGATAAATAAACCATCTTCTTTCAGAGCAATAGGATGGGGAAGACACGGTTTTAGAAAACAGGTTGAGGGTAGATTGCAAGATCAGGATGAGCGGGTGGAAACTCCAGGTTCCGTCCCGGTTTCTCCCACATCTTCACAGTGCCGAAGACCCAGACTCCGGGAAAACCCTGCCACTAGCGTGGAAGAGTCTTCTAAAACGTACATAACAGGGGAGATTTATTTGACCTTCTTTCCACCACATATCCGTTAGATAGAGGATAAACAGGGGCAAATCAATCTTGTAGCCGGGTCCTATCGGCGTTGCATGCAGGTGCGCGTGATGATCTCGCGGAGGCGCTCGGTCAGAGCATCAGCATCGCGGGTGGTCAGACCGGCGGTCGGGATCGGGTCGCCGAAGATGATCGTCAGCGGAGACGGATTCAGGTGATAGGTGTGCATAGGCAGCAGCTCGTAGGTTCCGGCAAGAGTAACCGGAACCAGCGGCACCTGGGCTCGGATGGCCATCCATGCCGCGCCCGCAACGAACCGCCTGGTGATTCCGTCCGCAGCACGTCCACCCTCGGGAAAGATCACCAGCGGCATTCCGTCCTTGAGTGTCTGCACGCCCCGGCTGAGGCCGGCAATAGTGCTGCGCGCACTGGAGTTATCCACGGGCACCTGGCCGGAGCGGTTCAGATGCCAGCCAATAAACGGAACCTTCCATAAACCCTGCTTGGCCAGGATCCGGAACTGGAACGGAAGACGCCCAAAGAGCAGAGGCGTGTCGTAAAGACTGAGATGATTGGAGGCGTAAACAGCCGCTTCGTGGAGCCGCAGCTTCTCGGCACCTTCGACGCGCACCGGCGAGAGACTGAAGAGCAGCAAAGTCCTGGCCCAGAGACGGGATATAGAGTGCTGCTGGCGGCCAGAGCTGTCCCACAGGCTGCAAACAAGCGAGATGCTACCAAAGAAGATCGTGGCCAGCGCAATCAGTGGCGCCAGCACCAGATAGGTGAGCCATTTATAGAAGACGGCCCGGCGTGTTCTGGCTGGAGAGACTGCGTTTGGCGAGGGAGCCGCGTCTCCGCTAGCCGGTTGGCCGGGTGCGGATGGGCGCGTGTCTGTTAGTTCAGGGTTCGGGGTCATGTCGCTGTCTCCCAGCCCTGGCTGAGGGCGAGGTTTCTGAGTTCTCCAATTAAGTAGATAGATCCGGTAGCCACGATCACGCCTTCGGCAGCAGTGACGCGACGTGCCTCGGCCAGCGCCGCGGCCACCGAAGCCATCGCCCGCGCTGGAATCTCCAGGGCGGATGCTGCCGCTGTCAACTCGTCGAGCGTGGCGGCGCGGGCGTTATGGATCGGCGCGAACAAGACGTGATCACGCGGTCTTTCGGCGGTAGCGTCGAAGAGCGGAAGCAGGATGCGGGCCATCTCGCGCAGATCTTTATCGCGCAGGCAGGAGAAGATCAAAGTGCGCGGCTGCGACTCGGGCAGTTGCGCGACGGCGGCACGCAGCGTCCAGGCCCCGGCAGGGTTGTGGGCCACGTCGAGCAGCAGGCCCGGTCCGCCGGGCAGACGCAAAAGCTCCAGACGGCCCGGCCAGATGGTATTGCGGATGCCCTCTTCGATCTGCTGGCTCGATATGTTGTAACCCATATGGTTACTTTTCTCTGTATTGTAACTTTCAATGTTACTTAATAAGTCCGCAGCCGCTACTGCCAAAGCGATATTCCGCTGCTGATGCTGGCCCCGCAGCGGCGAATCGACCGCGATTGGCTGACCCTCTACAAGGACTGTATAACGGTTGCGCGGAAGTGCCGGCATGTTCGTATCCCACTCATGCGCGATAGTGCCGCGCTTGAATGGGGCGCCCAAATTATTTTGAGAGGAGATCGAAGACGGTACCCACTGCGCAGCGCTGATGGCTTGCACGTTGAGTTCGCTGGCTGCTTCGCCGATGACTCGGTTTGCCTCCGGATGCTGCGGCAGGGTGACGAGGATTCCACCAGGACGCAGGATTCCAGCCTTCTCGTGGGCGATCTCGGCGATGGTGTTACCGAGGTAGTTCTGGTGGTCGAGCGAGATGTCGGTGATGATCGAGAGCAGCGGCTCGACGATGTTAGTGGCATCGAGCCGTCCGCCCATGCCAACTTCGAGGACGGCAATCTCCACGGCGCGTTCCTTGAAGGCGAGGAAGGCCATCGCGGTCAGGGTCTCGAAGAAGCTGGGCAGGTGCGGCAGCTCGCCCGCCCGGACCAGGCGCTGGGCGGCGGCGTCCACCTGGTCGTAGAGCCGGGCGAAGTCGCCGTCGCTGATAGCCAGGCCGTCGATTTGGATGCGCTCGTTGATGCGCGCCAGATGCGGCGAGGTGTACAGCGCCGTGCAGTAGCCCGCCGCCCGGCAGATGCTGGCCAGCGTAGCGGCGGTGGAACCCTTGCCGTTGGTTCCGGCGATCAGCACGGAGGAGAAGCCGTTCTGCGGATCGCCAAGCGCGCGGGCGAGCGAGCGCATATGCTCCAGCCTGAACTTGCGGCGCGGAGCCATCGGCGATGCCAGTTCGTGGCCGAGAGCGTAGAGGTGCTCGACCGCAGAAGCATAGGACATAGATGCCTATTTTAAGCTACGCGGCTTGTTCCTGAATTTGATCGGCCACAAAAGCCCGGATGCCCCATCCTTCGCGCTTTTTGCGATGGGTGGGAAAGTAAACGGCTCAACTCACCAGTTTTGAGATAGAAAACATGGTTGATCGAGCGTCATACATTCCCACCCTTGCGCGATAAAACTGCGCAAGGATGGGGCACTCGGGCTTTGATTCTGCGATACTCGATCCGATGCCCTTGTATTTTGACGACACCATCGCAGCGATATCCACTCCGCCGGGACGGGGCGGCATTGGCATCGTGCGTCTGTCCGGCCTGCAGGCGCGCGCGATTGCTGAGCCTATGTTGCGTCTCGGTCATCCGCTTGCACATGGCGCGGCTCGCTTTGCCGAGGTGATCGATACTGCTACCGGCAACCGGCTCGACGAGGCAGTCGTCACATTTTTTGCCGCTCCTCACTCTTACACTACGGAAGATGTCGTCGAGATTGCGGCGCACGGATCGCCGGTTGTGCTCGAACATATCCTGCGCCAGGCGATCGGCGCCGGAGCGCGGCTGGCGGCTCCGGGAGAGTTCACGCAGCGGGCGTTTCTCGCGGGCCGCCTCGACCTGACGCAGGCCGAGGCCGTCGATGACCTTATACGCGCAACGACGCTACATCAAGCGAGGGTCGCCGCCAGCCAGCTTGGCGGAGCTCTCTCGCACCGCATCGCTCCTCTCAAGCAGTCGCTCGTCGAGCTTGTGGCCGCGCTTGAAGCGGGAGTCGATTTCGCCGAGGACGACATTAACGTTCTGCCCGCCGAGGAGATTCTCCGCCGCACGACGGCGGTTCAGGAGCCGTTGGCCGCGCTCGAACGCACCTTCGGATATGGCCGCATCGTGCGCGATGGATTCACGCTCGCGATTGTTGGGCGTCCGAATGCCGGCAAGTCGTCGCTCTTCAACCGGCTCATCGAGCGCGACCGCGCCATCGTCACGGCAACGCCGGGAACGACGCGCGATCTGGTGACCGAGCGCGTGTCGATGGACGGCATCCCGGTGGAGCTTGTGGACACGGCGGGGCTGCGGGATGTCTTCGGCCACATTCTCGATGAAGCCGAGCAGATCGGCATTGCCAAGTCTCGCGAGGCTATGGCTGAGGCGGACCTTGTGCTGTTGGTCGTCGATGCCGCCGCGCCGCCGCATCCTGAAGACGAGGCAACCATGATTTCGCTCGCCGGACGGCCCTGTCTGGTGGCGAGGAACAAGAGCGATCTGGCCGCGCATCATCTTAATTATCCTGCGGTGGCAGACAATACTATCTCCACGTCAGCGCTGACCGGCGAAGGCGTCGCCGAGCTGCGCTCTGCGATTCTGGCCAAGGTCACGCGAGGAGTTTCTACCGAAGAGACGGCCCTGGTGACGAATCTGCGCCAGCAGCAGGCGGTCTCGTCGGCGTCGATCGCGCTTGCGTGCGCGCATAAGGCTTCCGAGCAGAATCTTCCGCACGAGATGATTTTGCTCGACCTGTACGAGGCTCTGCATTCGCTCGATTCGCTGACCGGCGTGACTACTCCCGATGACATCCTAAATCTTATCTTCAGCAAGTTTTGTATCGGGAAGTAAGTGTTACTAGTGTTGCCGTACACGTGCACGCAGATGAATTGCCTCGTCCAGAATGCGCTCTGCCATTGCCGCCTTTGGCATGATGGGCAGATCGATTGCACCTTCCGGCGTTAGAAAACTTCCAGCGTTCGCGTCGGAGTCGAACCCGGTCTCCGTGCCCGATACGTCGTTGACCACCAGAGCATCAGCTCGTTTGCGTTCGAGCTTGGCGCGTCCGTTGGCGAGCGCGTTCGCGGTTTCGGCGGCGAATCCGATCACCAGAGTTTCTGGACACCGCTGCTCTACGACTTCGCTCAGAATATCTTCTGTGGGCGTTAGCTCCAGCGTTCGCGGGCCTTCTCGCTTCAGCTTCTGCTCGGCCATGTGTGTCACGCGATAATCGCTGACGGCTGCGGCCATGATGACGAGACTTGCCTCCGGCAGATGCTTCATCACTGCCTGACGCATCTCCGCGACCGTGACTACAGGCACTAGCTCGACGCCATCCGGAGCCTTCAACGCTGTCGGCGCGCTCACTAGAACCACGCGCGCGCCGCGCCTTTGCGCTGCGGCTGCCAGCGCGTAGCCCATCTTCCCGCTCGAACGGTTACCGATGAATCGCACCGGATCGATCGGCTCGCGAGTCCCTCCGGCTGTGACCAGAACGGTCTCGCGGCTTAGATCGTTCTTCGGAGCTTTGGCGAGTACCGCGAGCACGGTCGCGACAATCTCGCTCTCTTCAGCGAGCCGTCCGCCGCCGGTCATTCCGCAGGCCAGATAGCCGCTGCCCGGCTCGACGATCCTCACGCCGCGCGCGCGTAGTTGCTGCAGATTGGCCTGCGTGGCCGCGTGCTCCCACATCACCACGTTCATCGCCGGAGCCACGATCACCGGGGCCTTCGTCGCCAGATACAAGGTGGAGACAAAGTCGTCTGCGATACCGTGCGCAAACTTCGCCAGGATGTTTGCCGTGGCCGGAACGACGATCAGCGCCGAGGTGGTCTGCGCTTCATTGATGTGATCGATGCTGGAGGCCTCCCCCGTGTCAGCTCCTGCGGTTTCGCTCCACAGGCTGCTGATGACGCGGTGGCCGGTGATGGCGGCAAAGGTCAGCGGACGCACGAACTGCTCGGCGGCCTGTGTCATGACAACGTGTGGATCAAGGCCAGCATCCTGAAGCTGGCGCACCACCTCGACTGCCTTGTATGCGGCGATGCCTCCGCAGACTGCCACCGTAACCTTTTTGCGTTCCGTACTCATGACTTCCCTCTACCTTATTAGAGCAGAAGCACAATGCCGATGCGGGGCGATGCCCCACATCGGCATAGAGCGGACCTACGGCCCTTTAATCTAATTTGGCACAAGTACCCAGGGCTTCGCCCTGGGCTGGTATAGAACGCGCCTACGGCGCTGAATCCGGCTGGACAGCCGAGGTGAGATTCCCTACTTCGCCGGAGGCGGCGGATAGTACGGCAGCTTTTGTTGTTCTTCGTTGGCCCGCTTGACGCTGATCTCTCCGAACAGCAGGCTGGGGACGATGGTCGTTCTGGGAACACTGCCTACGGAGTCGTTGACAAACGGATCGTCTCCGGCGGCCAGAATCTCCGAGCGCAGGCTGCGCACGTCCAGCTCGTCGAAGGCGGCTCCGCGCACCAGCTCGCGGCTGCCGTCGGCGTGGACGCGGTAGAGCAGGCGCGGCGCGGCGCCTCCCATCGTCTCGACCATATACACGTCGCGGCCCTGATCTTTGGCCATCGCCAGCAGACGCTGGTTCAGCTCGGCGGCAGGAACAGGATTGGCCGACTTGAAGATCGTCACGCCCGCGCGCGAACGCGCCGCCGCTGCTGGAGCCGCACGGCCATGTCCGTTGGAGTTGGGGAAATCGCGAATGGGCGCGCGTCCGATCAGGTAGTTGGCGAGCGTACCATTGGTGACGATCTCGACTGGCTGCGCCGCCACGCCCTCGTCATCGACCTGGTAGGCTCCGATGAGGTGGCGTCCGGCAAAGGTGCTTTGCAGCGGGTCGTCCACCACCGAAAGAAACTCCGGCAGCACATGCGACTTGTAGCTGGAGGCGTACGCGCCCGTGGTGCGCGCATCGGTGCCCAGGTCGGGCTTGTCGGCCTCGACGTTGGGGACGAACAGCGCGTTCATCACGTCGCTGGCCGCGTCGCCGCTGAAGAGCACGGGGCCGTGGTAGTCCTCGGCGTCCACCACGGGAGCCTTGCGCAGAGCTTCGAGACTCCTCAGGTCGTCGATGACGCGCTGGCGGAACGCGGGCCAGCTCTCCAGCTCGCTGGCAACGGCGGCGGTGGAGCCGTTGTCGCGGGCCAGCCTCATGCCGTCGGCAGCCTGCTCGCCCAGGCTGATGCTGTTGCCGTACACCGAGTAGCCCTCACGGACGACCGTGCCTTCCGTGTTCACGAGGTAGCGGTTGACGGCCATGCCGCGAACCACGGCGGCGGAGTATTGCACCTGATCGGCTGAGTCCCTGACCTCGGGCGCGGAGGCGTAGAGACCGCTGGCCTCGACAATGCGCTTGACCCACTCGGTGCGGTCGAGGTCGAGCCGGGCCAGCGGCTCGATGTGTGTGATGGGCTTCTCCTCAGAGAAGTCGTTCACCTTCTGGCGGTTCTGGAAGCGCTGCTGCATCGCCTGCTTGGCGGAGTAGTCCTTGAGGGCGTTCTTGTAGGCCTCGTCGGTGGCCGTCCACAGAGCGTACTTCAGCGCCTCGGGATTGTCGTCGGTGGGAGCGAACACGATGCCATTGCTGGTGGCGCTGGAGTCGCTCTCGTAGCTGCCGATGCGCACCGTAACCCGCACGGCCCGCTGGCGGCTCTGCTGCTCGTTGGTCAGAGCGCCGTAGCTGGCGTCGGCCTGGTAGGTGTCGAAGTCGTCCATCCTGTACTCGATGAAGTACGGGCGCTGCATGTCGGGAAGCACAAGCTGCGCCTGCTCGCGGGCAAGCTCCTCCTGCATGGCCTTCAGCATGGGATCACTGGCGCTCTGCGCGCGGCACGTGGTCGCGGCCAAGGCTGTTACAAAGAGCGCTGCCAGTCCCATCTTTCGAATGATCTTTGATGCAGCAGAATAACTTTTGATGCCGTGATAACCATTAACGCCGTCATCCTGAGCGAAGCGAAGGACCCCCGCATTTTTCTTCCTTGCCAAGAAATCTTCAGGCATGGCAACGGTTTGCGACGTTAATGCTTTCCATTGGAGGTCGTTGCCCGCGCAAACAAAATGCGGGGGTCCTTCGCTTCGCTCAGGATGACGACCTTGAATTGAGTTTGTATAAAAGAAATGATTCATTTTCCCGCCTCCTTTTCGCCATTGGCCGCGCTGCTGATCGGGGGCGGCGGCAGAATCGGCGGTCTGGCCGAGCCCTGCGCCTGGCGCTGGGTCTCGATCTCGCTGACCAGCATGGCCGGAGCTACGGCGCTTACCGGGATGTGACCCGACTCGGCTCCGCAGACGCCGTTGAAGATGTCCTGCTTATCGCTGGCGGCAAGGATGTTCTTCAGCGCCGTCAGCGGCGTGCCTACGATGCTGACTCCGCGAACCAGTTCGTCGGGGCGTCCGTCGGTGTAGACGCGGTAGACCACCAGCGGAGTCACCTGAAAGGCCTGCGGCGAGCGCCGCGAGGTCACGGCGAAGCCCGAGCTGATGTCCTCAAAGTAAAGTCCGTAAGGCTTGCCCTGCTTCTTGGCCTCGTCGATCAGCATCTGGCGCAACTGCTGGTCGCTGACCGTCTTCGAAGAGGTGACGATCAGGTTGCCCTGTCGGCCCGAGGGCATGTAGCCGGATTCGGCGCGTCCGTGGCCGTTGCTCTCTGCGAAGCTGGCGATGGGAAGCCGCGACATCAGGAAGGTCTTCAGCATGCCGTCCTGGATGAGATCAACGCGGCGGGCCTGCTGTCCTTCGTCATCGTAATAGTAGTGGCCGCTCAGCGGACGGCCCTCGAAGTCCTTGAGCGTGGGGTCGTCCGATACACTGAGGAAGCTGGGCAGAATCTGCTTGCCGAGCATCTTGGTGAAGGTCTGGCCCTCCTCGTCGCCGCGCTGGCGCTGGCCTTCGAGCCGGTGCCCGAGCACCTCGTGGAAGAAGACCGCCGTGGCGCGTCCGCTGAGGATGGCCGGGCCGTTGAAGGGTTCGGTCACCGGGGCCGAGCGCAACGCCACCAGATTCTTCGCCATCTCCGTGGTTTTGTCGATCATCTCCTGCTGACTGGGCAGGTGGCCGAGCGTGTCGGCCTCGAAGGTCACGACGCGGTAGAGGTCCATGCCGTCGGCGGCGCGCGTGCGAGCAACGATGATGACGCGCGCAACCTGGTTGGGCGTGGCGACCCGCGCGCCTTCCGACGAGACGAAGTAGTCGGTCTCGGTGCTGGCCTCGATGGTCACCGTGTTGGAGAAGATCTCCGGGAACTTCATAAAGAGCGCGCCCAGATCGCGCGCGCGCTGCTCCCATGCCGCCTTATCGTACTTGAGCGGCGGGGCGGGGGCGAGAACATCCGTCTTCGGCTTCTCCTCGGAGAAGTCCGGCGAGCCGTCCTCCTCCTTGGCGCGAACCTGCTGCTCCGTCTTGACCTTCATCCAGGCGTCGAGCGCCTTGGCGTAGCCGCGATCGGTGGCGTACCAGAGCGTGCGCTCCAGAGCGGCGCGGTCGTCGGTGAGCGGCAGAGCGATGGTGGTCAGAGCGCTGCCGCGGTGGTCGCCGTGGGTGTTGTCCTGTGCGCGCGAGCCGAGGCGCATCTGCACATCGACCACCCGGTTGCGGCTCGCGTTCGAGACCACGATCGCGCCATACTGCGCGGTCATGCTCATGGCGTCGCTATCGGCGACGGCGTAGCTCATGAAGTAGGGCTTGGGTTGGTCGCCGGTGCTGCCAAGCGAGCGCATGGCCCGGTTCAGCTCCGTATCCATGGCGTTGAGCAGAACCTGCGACGACGCCGGTGCGGCAGAGTTAACCTGCGCAGGCAGCAGAGTTGCCGCAAAGACGATGCCAGCGAAGGCGCTCGCGGCGGCTTTCGTAAATGTATGTTTCATGGAAAAATCCACACTTCCTCGAACCTTGCCTGGGGCTGGGCTGAGATGATTGATGTCTGTTTTATGGTAAAGCCATCTATGGTAAAGACGAACACGGCGGGATTTCAGTAGCAGAGCCTTTTTTCCCCTTTGCCCTTCTGCCTTTTCCCCATGCCGTTCCGCTGGTCGCGGCGGCGGCCAGCGAAAGGATAAGGGGCGAAGCTACAGTGAGCAGCGGGACCGCCGCCCAGCCTGTCGCCAGTCCCGGCAGGATTAAAGAATGCTGTGCGGAAGCGTTCGATGTAGTCTCCAGCGAAACCGGAGTTGTGGTGTATCCTCTATCTGTTCAACCTGATGGACAGCTGGAGGCCCTATGCCTTTTTGCCGGAACGTTGCCCTCTTACTCGTTTCCACTTTTGCCTCTGTGGCTACTGCGCAGGTTCAGGCCAAGGCCTCTGACCAGCAGCAGACCCCCACGATCACGACGACGGTTCCGCTTGTCATCGTTGACGTCACTGTCACTGACGAGCATAAGAATCCGGTGCGTAACCTCAAGGCGAGCGACTTCACCGTCCTTGAAGACAAGGCCCCTCAGCAACTGAAGGCCTTTGAGGAGCACTCTGCCGCATCACAGGCGGCAGCGGCGAAGCTTCCACCACTACGTCCCGGATTTTTCACCAACTTTTCCGTGACCCAGCCGGGCAGCCCCCTGAACATCGTGCTCATCGACAGGCTCAACACGCCCATAGAGGATCAGGCGTATGTTTACGTTCAGTTCAAAAAATACATAGAGAGCGCGGCGGGCAGCGCCAGCGACGCGCAGATTGCGGTCTTCGGTCTTTCGACTCAGCTCTATCTTCTGCAGGGATTCACAACCGACCGCAGGATTCTCAAGGCGGTTCTGGATCGCCGAAGCCGCCCAGACAATTCGCCCCTGCTCGACAGTGGGACCGAGAGCATGGCGGACACGCTGCAGGCAGCCCCCGATGTACCCTCAGAGCTCATCGACTTTGTCAAGCAGTTTGAGGGTGAACAGAAGTCCATTCAGCAGCAGATGCGGGCACGCTATACGATGGACGCGCTCAACCAGCTTGCCCGCTATCTCAGCGGCCTGCCCGGACGCAAGAACCTCATCTGGTTCTCCGGTTCGTTTCCCGTCAGCATTCTGCCGGACAGCGATCTGCCGGAATCTTATAGAGTCGAGGCCGATCTTCAGGGCGAGTTTCGCGAAACCACAAATCTGTTAAGCCGCGCTCGCGTATCGGTCTATCCGATTGACGCGCGCGGGCTGATGGTACCCCCTTTCAACTCAGCCGAGTACAACTCCTATACCAGTCATGCACCCCATATGGGCCCGGATATGGCGATGGCCACTCAGCATACATCCTTCAACGAAAAAGAACCCGCGATGCCCTCTTCCAAGCCAGCCAATTTGGATGATATGTCGAAGTTCATTCAGCAGACATTCTCAGAACACGCCACCATGCTGCAGATGGCCGACGCCACCGGAGGCAAGGCCTATATCAATACCAACGGACTTGCCGAGGCCGTTGGCGACGCCATCGACACGGGATCAAACTACTACACCCTTGCCTATACTCCTGCCAGTACGAAGTGGGATGGAAGTTTCCGCAAGATTCAGGTCAGCATGGCGCAGAAGGGACTCAAACTTACCTACCGCCGCGGCTACTATGCGGACGATCCGGATTCATCATCGAAGCACAGCTGGAGCGCGGCGGAAACAAACGCCGGGAGCGGCGCTCTCCCTCCATCGTCTCGCCAGGCGTTGAACCGAGCGATGATCTATGGCGCTCCCGGTCCCACGCAGGTTCTTTTCTACGCTCGCGTGGCCCCTGCCAGTTCGGCGGCAGAAGATACTGTGGCCCGCGGCAACAACCCCGTGGCTGCGAAGATGAAGCCGCCATACCGCCAGTACATGGTGGACTTTTTCGTTCAACCTGAAACCCTGCAATTAGCTCCTGCTTCGGGTGGAAGCATGGGAGGAAAGGTAGAGTTCGTCGTTTTGGTCTACGACCGGGATGGCCAGATAGTCAACGCCGTGGATACCGCGGTGAAGGTGAAGATTCCCGCCGCGCAGTGGGCCACGGTATTGAGCCAGGGCATGCAGTTTACCCATCATCCGTTGAGCGTGCCGGTCAAAGGGGACTACTCGCTTCGCCTCGCTGTTTACAACAATGACAACGGTCGCGTGGGAGCTCTGGAGATACCCGTGGAGACGGTCAGCAAACTGCCTCCGGCCGATGCTACACAACAATCCTCCCTGCCTGCAAAGTGAGGATCGCTATCTTGAGCGCATAATTACCTTTTTCTGACAGGGATCACCTTGAAGGAATCTGCGCCCGCGATAAGCAGGAAGAGCAGGCCAAAGACCATGCTGAAGTCGGCCCTGGACTCATGAAGCATGGCCCACCAGCCGGATGCGTGGATCATGGGCAACTTTGTCGTGGCGATCGCGACCGCGATTACAGTGAGCAGCGGAACCGCCGCCCAGCGCGTCGCCAATCCGAACAGGATAAAGAATCCGCAGATAATTTCGGTCGCGCCTACGAGCGGCGCCAGCACGTGCGGCGCGGGCAGGCCGATCTTTGCGAACCGCCCCGCGCCGAGAGCCGCAGGGAAGAGAAACTTCTGTATGCCCTCCGACACGAACACCCATCCGACTAGTATGCGAATGAGGATAATAGCTCTGCCAGCCCGCTCCACCGCCATGTGATCTCTCCTAATTCTTTGAACTGCAAGTTTATACGCTCAGTATGTCTGCGTGATTCAGATACCAGGGATCCAGCGGCTTCACCGCGTTTACGACCTTTTCGAGCGGCGTGGTAATCAAGTCTCCCTTGCAGATTCCTACCAGTACGCCCGTGTTTCCCTTGATGAACTGCTCGACCGCCTCCGCGCCCAGGCGCGTCGCCAGCAGGCGGTCGGCGCAGGTGGGAGTCGCTCCGCGCTGCACGTATCCGAGCACCGTGGAGCGGATCTCGTATCCGGTCAGCAGATCCTTCTGCTTGAACTGCTCGATCAGCCCGGCGGCGTTGTAGCTCGCGCCCTCGGCGACCACGACGATGGCGTGCGGCTTGCCGCGCTCGTAGGCGTTCTGAATGCGTTCGGCCACCTGCTCGGCAGTGACTTCGACCTCGGGCAGCACGACATACTCGGCTCCGCCAGCGACCGCCGACATCAGCGCCAGGTAACCGCACTTGCGGCCCATCACCTCGATCAGCTGCGCCCGCCGGTGCGAGGCCGCCGTGACCTTGAGGTTGTCGATGGCGTTCAGCGCTACGTTCAGTGCCGTATCCACACCGATGGTTACGTCCGATCCGTAGAGGTCGTTATCGATGGTCGAGGCCACGCCGACGACGGGAAATCCCATCTGGTTGAGCGCGTTCGATCCGGTCTGAGTGCCGTTGCCGCCGATGACGACCAGGCCCTCGATGCCCGCGCCGCGCATGCGGCGAATGGCCAGCTCGCGGCCCTCTTCGGAGTGGAACTCCTGACTGCGCGCGCTGCCCAGAACGGTTCCGCCGCGCTGAATGATGCCGCCAACGTCGCGCGGGCCGAGCCGCTTGAAGTTGCCTTCGATCAGGCCGGAGTAGCCTTGATAGACTCCCCAGACGTGAAGCCCACGGGCGTGACCGGCGCGCACTACGGCCCGTATGGCCGCATTCATGCCGGGCGCGTCGCCTCCGCTTGTCAGCACAGCAAGATTTTTCATTCGCGTTCCTTTGAGTTAAAAACAGAGTTGCCGCAGTTCAGAACAGTTTAAACCAAGCGGCGAACAGAACAATCGTATTTGAGTTTGGCAAGAACCTTTCAGGTGGCGTTGGAGTCAGAGCGCCGAAGGCGCGCTCTATACCAGCCTGGGGCGGAGTCCCAGGTAAGGAGCTATCCGAATGCTCGAAGAACCTCACTGCACGCGACAGATCAGGCACTTCAGATAGCTGGTCTCGGGCAGCGTCAGAATCTCGGGATGGTCCGGCGCTGCTGCTCTGGACTCCATCACCTGCACCCGCCGCCCCACGTCGGACGCAGCTGCGGCCACGATGTTGCGGAACTCCTCCGTGCGCACGTGGTGCGAGCACGAGCAGGTCACCAGCGTTCCCCCCGGACGCAGCATCTTCATGGCGCGCAGATTCAGTTCCTTGTACCCGCGCAGCGCGCCCGTAACGGCCCGCTTCGACTTGGCGAATGCAGGCGGATCGAGCACGATGGTGTCGAACCTCTCGCCCGTAGCGTCGTACTCGCGCAGCAGCTCAAAGGCATCTGCTTCGATCCAATCCACCCGCTCGCGCAAATCCGGATTCAGCTCCAGATTACTCTCTGCCACCTCCAGCGCCGAGCGGCTCGCGTCCACGCCAGTCACATGTTCGCACCGCGTGGCCAGATGCAGAGCAAATCCACCCTGGTAGGTGCAGACATCCAGCGCCCGGCCCTTTGCATATTGCGCCGCCGCGCGATAGTTCAGCCGCTGATCCAGAAACGCTCCCGTCTTCTGGCCGGCGCAGACATCGTAGTGAAAACGGATTCCGTTGATGGTGAAGATGGTCTGTGTTTTTGCCGATGTTTTCGCATAGAGCGGCGAATTGACTGATTCGGAATCGGCAAGCTGCTCCAGTTCGCGGATGCGCGGATCGGTGCGCTCCCATACGGTTGTCTCGGGGAAGCGCTCGGCAAGAGCCGCTGTTACAGTCTGCCGCATATCGTCCTGCGCCGTGCCCTGCGTGAGCATTTGCAGAACTACAAGATCGTTGTAGCGGTCCGCCACGATTCCGGCAAGATCATCCGCCTCGGAGAAGATCAACCGGCAGGCATCGCCATCGTCTGCTTTGACCAGCTCGTCGCGCAGAGCGAGCGC
>Ga0123357_10002908_pt1 | contig 19320 bp, 14 predicted proteins | sample TergutEmb28metaG_FD_89873 | JGI IMG/M metagenome (GOLD analysis project Ga0123357, IMG submission 89873) | Embiratermes neotenicus P4 segment gut microbial communities from Petit-Saut dam, French Guiana - Emb289 P4 | ecosystem: Host-associated > Arthropoda: Insects > Digestive system > Gut ...
ATATTAACATCATCGGCATAAGCCAGAAGCTGATGTGTACCATTTAGTTTCAAGCCATCCTGATTTACCTGAACCCTCCTAACGGCGTACTCTAAAGCAAAGTTAAAAAAGCATTGGTGATAGAGCGTCTCCTTGTTTCAAACCATTCCTAATAGGGAACCTGTCAGACACATTGTTGCCTACCCGGACTCTAGAGGACAAAAATAAAAATAAAATATAATATAAATAAAGATTAAGATATACAGAACTATAAGTATGACTGTCGTTTTATAAGCGTGTGAAACTTGGTCGCTCACACTGAGAGAGGAACACAGGCTGAGGGTGTTTGAGAATAGGGTGCACGGGAGGAGATTTGGACCAAGAGGGATGGGCTAACAGGGGAGCGGCAAAGACTACATAATGAGGAGCTTAATGATATGTACTCCTCACCAAATATTACTCAGTTAATCCAATCAAGAAGAAAGAGATGGGCAGGGCATGTAGCACATATGGGGGAGGAGAGGTGCATACAAAGTTTTGTTGGGGAAATGGAAAGAGACCGCTTGGAAAACCCGGTGTAGATGGGAATGTAATATTAAAATAGACCTTCAGGAAGTAGGAATGGGGGGGGGGATAGAGTAATCTGGCTCAGAACAAGTACAGATGGAAGGCTCCTGTGAATGCGGTAATGAACCTTCTGGATCCATACAATGCTGGAAATTTCTTGACTAGCTTAGAACCTGTTGGCTTCTCAAGAAGTACTCTGCTTCACAGAGTTAGTGTCAATTAACTTTAGTCATGCTGCATTCTCTCATTTATCTATACATGACGATTTGGTGATGCAGGCCTTGGCTTGGTTCTGAATGGTTTGCTTCAGAGCAATCTGGTTTGGCGTAGTCTCATTCGGCGCTTTGTCTTTGAATTTAAATGACCTCACACACTTAAGGGACATATTTAAGGATAAAACAAAGTCTTGCATCCAAGAACATATGATAATTAATTAATTTTAGGGCAAGGAGGAATGTAATCCAAGCCAGATCCAATGAGCCATAAGACCACAAAATAAAATAATCACTCATAGCATGTATTCTACAAGAACTCAAAGTCTTAACTACTGAAACAGGTGCCAATAGCATGAGATGCGGAATACCTCATACATAATAGAACCCATGATGTTCAATGCCCATGTCACATTTTTCCATCCATCTACATACTACAAAATTAACTACTGTACTACTTACTCTCCAAAGCTTAGACTTCTTTTCCGCTTTGCCACTGATGGCTGCCCTTCAGGCTCTTCTTGAACAATTTCTGTAAAGTTACGTTTTCGGACACTAGTAGTTGAGGGGGAGGATGGGAAAAGCTGTTTTGAAGAGGTCCTCTTCCTTATGCATGAGGAACACAAGGATTTGCCACCACTTTGAGCACATCTGCATACAATTTTTCCACACTTTAGCTGCTGATGTTCACTGTAGGACATCACAGTACATGTGTCGCTTGATGTTAGGGTCTTCTGGACAAGAGACGCTTGGTTACGGTGGTACAGAGAAACATATGCAGATGTGTCACTCAGCCAAGCAATGAACACAGGACCTGCAAATAATACACGTACAACGTCTAGTTAATCAGACATGCAAATCAGTTGCAACAACTGACAGAACCCAATAACATGTCACTGTGCAGAAAAGAATCGCAACTTTTAAAGCTTAAGTCATGTTGTATGCTTGTTTCACAACCTGAGGACCTCAATACACCAGTGATAACTCTTAAAAGGTGTGACAATGGTTGAGCCATTATAATATAGGTGAACTGTAGGAGGAATATGGAGTATGTCCACATTTCAACGATTGGATATGCACCCTTCTTCAGTCAACAGATTCAATTATACAGGTCACATGAACATCTTCACTGCAGAAAGCTAGTAATATCACAGTAATATCATGGACAGGAAAGAGTGTATATAGGATGTGGCTATATATTTACTATGCCCTTGGGACTTTTCTGCTGTTCCTGTAATTCCGCACTGTACCTACAAATTAATTTGAACATGAACTACCCAACTTTTAAAAGAGAAATGCAACAACTGTAAGAATTTCAGATTTTAGGACCACATTCAGCACAATCTGACAGCTTCAATTTTCAGCCCTCTTCCAATTTTAGTCAAAAATTTCTGCAATGTAATGTAAAGTGAACCTCTCTTCAGTCCTGAAGCTTGAATTGTTATGTGTTATGTAGTGAACAGGAGTTGAAAATTTTCGATTCTGCTACACCATTATTTAAACTGTTTAACCCTACTTAAAGCAATAAAACACATATGGTGTGACCTGCAAACATGGTTGAAGTAACATGCTTCTGTGAAAAACACAGCTCATTAAATAGCAAAACTGAAGGACAATATAGAGTGAATGCTTTGTCAGTGTTCAACACTTTTAAAAACAAACTACACCATCAGCAGTTTTATGTGCTGGACAACCAACACACAAATAACGATGGTTTCAAATCCACGCTCGACAAGCAGCTGTCATGTTATACTGGTTGATGGAATGATGAAAATAATAAGCAACCACTTTGCAGCACTTTAAGGCTTTAGAACTTCAACTGTTCTGAAGGTTGGTTTCTTTAAGTGTCATATAAAGACATTACCAACTGCAAAGATTCTATAGTATGGGTGACAGATGAATTAATAACTGAATGAATGAATGGATGGATGATGGCATGGTTGAATGATAGTAACATGGGAAACCTAAGTGCTTGGAGAAACACCTGTTCCAGTGTCACTTTGCCCACCACAAATCCCAGATGGACTAGCCTGGGATTAAACCTTGGCCTCTGTGGTGACAGACCAGCGATTAACTGCCTAAGCCACGACCACGTTACCAAATAAGGACTTACTTGGTAACGTATGAAGAGGCTTGCTCCCCAGATAGTATGATCTGTACCAGAGGCTGTAACTACAGTTTGATGTACTCCTGATGATGGGCGCGACGGACGCCCGAAACATGTACAGCAATTTAGCAGTAATAAATATCTGTAAACAGCTGCATCTTGTTGGATTTCTTCAACCTATTTAGACAAGAGTCCCATTGATGCACAAGTGAAAGTATTCCAACGACAAACAATTCCTTGGACTGCTATTAAGCCTAGGTCTTTCTAACATCCAAAGATGTGGCAATTGCATGGCCACATGCAAGATGTTTGAGAAGTTCTATCACATGGTGTTCAGCTTGCCCTGAACTATATGGGCCACATAAAGAGAGGTATTCTCTCACAGCAGGATGATACCATACCATCAGTAAATTTACCAATATTTATTCTTGATCTTGGTATGCAGATTTGAAGCATCTGAAAGTTACAATTTGCACTGTAACATGATTTGCAGTCCAGAAGTAGGGACCCTCAGTGTCAAAGAATACAGCACTAATCTACCAGTGGATTTTTGTGTGACTTGAATTTCTTTAGTTAGTGGATCCAAAACATGACTGCATGTTTTCCTAGAGTCCAAAACAGAATAAACCACATACTCCAACACAATCTGCTGCAGCAATGCATCACACTCAGTATGGCACCACTGCATCTTCTCCAGTGAAGTGATGTTCCTTGTGTATGGGACCCAATGGGAACACACTGTGATTTCCAAGACCCTGTACAATTGTGTGCACAGTGCTGCCACTCCACTTCAACTTAGAGGGAAAGAACAATCTGACATCCATTCTTGCGAAAGCATTCTGAATATACAAAATGCTCTCTGGATTAGTGACCATGTGAGCATGTTCTGGCCTTGACATGGCACTGCGTGTCCATTCAAATCATATAGAGTTGATTCACCACCAGTACCTTTAACATGTATGCAGCACCATACATGGCCCACATCTGCCTACAAATTTCAGCTGGTTGACATCCATCCACTCCCAGAAATGAAATCAGTACCCTCTGCCTCTGTTTTGACAAAATCACCACCCAGTATGCCATCTTTAAGCTGCACTGTAATTTTGTCCATGCTAGCTACACACCCAGTCAACTATACTTTTCTATACAAGTGCCTGCTAGTGTGCTTACCAAGTCAAACAAACAGCTGTGCCACCCACAGAGTCACAACAGCATCCCAAATGAGTTTCAATTGTACTAGCTTCATATAATTAAATTTTATTGTATGGACATGAAGAGCATGTACTGCAACCATTTTAGGTATGTTTGCATAATCAATTCATCATGTATGTCTGTCCACATGTATCAGCATGGCTCCCACTGCACAGATTACCATGCAATTTGATTTTGGGTAATTTTATGATAAACTGTCAAAAAACCCAGATTTGGTTAAAATCAGACAAAAATAATGTGCACTTCACATTGAGACCAAAGTATGTCATATTGCTGACCGTGATATAAATGCACCATAACAGCAAGTTTGTGCAAAAATCAATGTTTATATATTGCTGACATTAACACGTAGCTCAACACTACACTCAGAATGTACTGTTGCATTTGCACTGCAACAGTGGTTATGCAATTGTGTCACAATGTTATACATACAATTGCCTACCTGGTTGGACATTAAGACTGCCCACCCTTCACAACCAACAATTTTAGAAATTTCATCTCATTATGTAAATGTTGCACTCTATCTCATTGTTAGTTACCAACATTTTTAGACATATTTTAAATTGCAAGAAAGTACATCATCACTTTACCATGAAATCAAATCTACTTACCAAAGGGACTAAAAAGTTGGGTGATGTCATATGCCTTCCACTCTTTTGGAAAGCTGACAAAGAAAACATGATCACGAGGCACTGCAGCTGTAAAAATGAAGATACATACGCATTAAATATTAATGCTGTTCCTTTAGCAGCACAGCAAAGATAAGTTAAAATAACTACATACTTACGATCTTCACCTACAAGATTCATGTAAGGGGAGTCCTGGACTCTTACAAGGAACAACCTACAACCAAAGATATATGTAAGCATGAAAATCAGAGGTCCACAAATTTTCTAAAAATTTAGGAGCCACCTCAAATTTCCAGATACCAGAAGGCTGCTCATTAAGTTCCATATAGTATTTGTGCACCCCTTACAAAAACCATGTCCATATACTTTAACTGGAGTTTTTCCCCTAAAAGAACAGGAGCAGAGTGCATAAAATAACTGAAGCAAAAACATAAACAAATTGCTATCAGAATTGCAGCTTATGGATGTGCTCTTAACAGTAGGATGGTCTTATCAGGTTTCATGAAGAATACTCAACTGGTACAAAAGAGGAACACACAACTACACTGCATGTTAATCTCATAAGCCTATCTAGTCACTCTTAAGGAAAAAGCGTTAGCTAATAATAATAATAAAATGCCAAAAATAAAAACCCTGGTAGAGTACTAAGATTTGGATAAACAGAAACAGCCATAAACACTAATGTTTTCATTTAAACAACCACTCCCTCATATTCTTACACTGGTAAATCCTACCTTCTTGTTGATACTGATCTCAGACCTAAATAGGTTAGGAAATACATATCCAAATATAAAATGGCCCTTCTTCACAGTCTTCAATTTTCAGGAAAACACATACACAGAACACGTTTAACTTTAAGCATGGTTAAAAGGTGACCACTATTTTCCAGATGATCAATAAGGAAAAATCCCCTTGTAGTCAAATATATACAGTAAATGCACAGTGTAACAGTTGTGGTACATTCACTTGGTTGTAAATGTTAACTCCTGATGCACTCTTACAAAAGCATCAACTGATGATTTGAAACGGCTCAACTTTTTATACAGTTCTCCAAAATTAAGGTCATGAAAATCCATTCAGCAGTTCTCAAAATATGTGAAGACTAGACATGTACGAACAATTTTAGTCACTGTAACAGAAGTAGTGATTTAAGCAGTTGGCAATTTTTTATGTGAGACTGCATGCAAAAGCAACATTTTCCTTGCATTAATTCAATTATATCACATACAGCAAAGACATAGCACTGATGCGTGCTTTGTTACTTAGTACTCAAAGAATTAAAAAATATAACAGTTTCAGGTACATCCAATAACAAGCCACAGATTATAAAAAGAAAATCTACTCCCTCTAGGAAAACATGAGGACATACAAAAATATTTTAGATATTTCAGGATATTGAGGGAAATATCGATCAACTACTGAACTGTTTGGTCCAAGTTTCATGTTTTATACCAGTTTTAGAAGGTCTGTGGCACCAGAAAAAAGTTTAGCAGTAACACTAAGACACAAAAACATTCTTCTTAACTTTGATCAAACATTTTATTAACAGCAACTTTATATTCAACAAAGATAAAAAATTTGGATGATTTATGAGATAACATATTGTAAGAGACTCTGCAACTGACAGTTGCCAAAATGTAGACACATTATGTTATTGGACTTGTCAGTTTGACTGAAAATGATACTCAAAAGTGGATGTGGCATTGAGAAAAGATGCATATTTAGAGAACACCACACATTGAGGTTGAACAGCATATTCTTTGCTCCCCTCATAATGTGTGGAATTATCATCTTTTCCCAGTACTTCTGGTTATCATTCAGTTTTTCAAAAGCTGGTATGAGTGACAGCAAAGAAAAATTGACATTGTTGTTATTCTGCTTTAGGAATTCCAACAATTCTCACTCTCAATTTTGTATTTATGAAGTACCGTTTTGGCACTGTCGGGTTTGAACCCTGGAAGTATTCGCACACGCGCTGCTGATTGTATCTTCTCCACCCTCATTTCTATCATCAGAATCTTGTTCCTTAATATTGTGCTTCTTTATTCATATATAGTATGACCAGGTTGTGAAATCACATAGCAATAAAACTTCATCAAACCACTGTCTATACAGTATATTTGCACAAGTCCTCACTACCACAAAAAATGACATTGTTTTCATGTGCAGAATGAACCAATAGTCATCAGTGTGTTCACACCCATATGTTTTATGTGTTGCATTTATAAAAGCAGCCATCAAGCAATAACCATGTTGCACTTGAAATGGAACATGATGCACATTTCTAATTGTTACAATTAGTCACTTGTGCACAAACATGCATATCAAACCATACATTATAGTTAGACAGTATGATACTCACAGTGACTAAAATTGCCCATACATGCTTAGCCCAATACAGATGGCTGGACAGCACAAATTTAATGGGACTTTCACAAGGATGCAAAACAACATATAATGTGCTATACATACTGATAGTGGTACACAACTCCTTATAACCATTTATGTTATATACATGAAAGTATCTTGCCTGTTCAAAAAGGGATCAAGTAGTGGTGATGAAGGGAGTATTGGATGCACGCTAGGGTTCTGCAGGGAGCCTGAAAGAGAAAAAATTTCTAATTAAACATTAAAAGTATACAATTTTTTTTCCCTTTACAACTGTGAGAAATATTCAGAAAGAGTTAACCTTTCATATTCAAGGTAACTATGTGGCTCAACGGCATATAGCAACCACTTCAGTATCACAAATATAACAAACACACACTGTAATACTAACAAAAATGTCTGCATCCATGAGTTCTGTACGTATTTTACAAACAGAACAATTATGACCAGCATTTCTTGGAACAAGGCTGTGCATGGCCATGTAACTTGCAGGGTGAGCCCTTCTTGAGAAGCTAACAGACCCCAGCTACTTAAGGATTCTATGTATTATTTGCAACATGAAAATTCATTACCATGTTCACAAGAGCAAACATCCTTTCTCTATCCTGAGTCAGATGAATCCAGTCCTGCCATCCCACCTACTCCTTTACTATCCCTTCTAACTTTATCCCACCATATGTGCATATATCTTCCAAGCAGTCTCTTTTCTTCACATTTTACAACCAAAGCCCAGTATCTCTGCCCACCTGTGTGTGCCATACATGCCACACCCATCTCATTCTCCTTGATTTGATCACCCTAGTAACATGCGAGGAGTATAAAACACAAGGCTCCTGATTATGCAATATTCTCCAACCTACTGTTATTTCCTCTCACTCAGTTCCAAATATCTGTTTCAGCACCCTGTTCTCTAACACCATCAGCCCTCGTTCATACAAGGGACAAAGTTTTATATATTTATGAAACAACAGGCAAAATTTATTTTAAACTTTAAGTTCCCAGAGAGGAAATGGGAGACACAAGATTCTGAACCAAATGGCAGCAAGCATTCACTGAAATTCAGCTGTTCCTTTACTTATGCATGCAATTAGTGCAGTTCTCAAATCCAGTGGTCCCTCAACAATCCAGATCTCCAGGTAGTCCGGACAGTTTCAGGCCAACTATATTGTTTTTATTGTTGTTGTTATATGCATGCATGTATGGAGAATAACACATGACCTAAGCAAATAATGACCTAGTTACATGGAGGAAGAAAACAAGGACGATCCAAAGCAAAGTGGGAAAAGGAAGTTGAGAGGGTTAGGAAGCAGAGGAATTTAACATCTGACAATGCAATAAACCGGCAATGTGATGACTGAAAACCAGCTTTGAGTGATGACTGTTGTATGTTATCTATACCACAGAGTTTCCCGTAGGTGGTATGGATTCTCTGGTATTCCAGAACCACCCCTCCCCCTATATGGCCAGGGTGACTGAGGGACTATTGTATCTGAAGTGTGCCACACTTTCATTGGATTTGTTGGCTGGCTTCAGGTTGTGATTTTGTCCTACATTCTTTTGATAACACCTAACACATACTTAGTTTCCTCACTATTTACTCCTTGCTGGTGATCAACAAACTTTCAATGTTTACATTTACAGTACATGTTTTCACCCATTATATTAACAGCATCAACATAAATCTGCAGCTCCTGTGTAAAATTCAATTTCATCCAATGTGGATTTTTTTACAGATTAAATTGAACACATTTTAACTAACCTAACTAGTTTCATGAGAATACCAAACTCAAGAATATTACACACAACCTTCCTACTAATTAAATCATAAGTTATGCTCTGCCACACTGCATTCCCACTTATCTGAAGTACAAGATACATGATCAGTAACTTAATTTACCACAATACGAAAGAGTCTGCTTTGCACTTACAAACAAGGAGTGGAACCAACAAGTCAATACCAATACTTTTCCTTCTATGAATCTTCAAAGATGGTTTACATGTATGGCAATAATGGCAATTAATCAAACAAGTTCAAATGGTTTCAAAAAGTAAACCTAAAGAAAAATGTGATGGTTTATAAAGTGTCTACAGTATAACTTTCATGCACACTCTTTTTAGAAGATATGTTGACAATCATCCGAAAAATCTGAGAGTTGTCTACATAACCAAAGATGGAATGGGTCTCATGCAGCTGTGTTACATAACAGTGTGAAACACACAGATAGATACCCCGATAGTAAATGGGCAAAATTTAATACCTCAGCAACACAGACGCATAACATAATCAAGGACAAAATTAGAGTTTTATGTACATTACTTTGCATTATAAGAACCAGGAAAGGATAACGCAAAACTGTCGTGGAACAGGGATATGAGCACGCAGAAGTTTCAAGACTTCCATTTGTGTTGTATTTGCTGATTTAATGATAAACAAACAAGAAATATCAGCATTAAGTGCGATAATATGATAATACAACAGCTGTACAATCTCTGCTGGATCACTTTGCAATGAAATACAAGAACAAAGTGTACTTTTGCGGTAACTCATGAAAAACTAGACACTTTCCCCAGTCAATGCCATTTTGTTCACTACATTCCTAACAAACCTGCAAAGCACATAACAAAAATTAACTGTCTACATTATAACACATAATTTAGAAATTAAATGTTACAAATTAAAGTTTCCATGCCTGTCCAGACTGGCCCCAGAGCCCAACCAGCCTCCTATATAATAGACACCAGGTCTTTCCCTGGCATAAAATGGCTGAGGCATGGTCCTGACCACCCATACCCTTCTAGTGTCACAGCAGCAAATGGGTTGGAGCTATAACTGCCTTCTCTCTGTGCCTGCACAGGAATGTTTAACTTTACTGTGGGAAATAAGATTTAACATATCTAGTATCAGTACACCAGAATTAATCGGGACGAGAAAGATTTGTGGTAACACAAGAAGAAACAGGAAGAAGCTTACCAGTCGGATATGGTATAAAAGTTACCCACTTGACCAGGGCTCTTAAACACATGGTCCACCAGTTCTTTATATGGCCCATGCATTGATCTTTTTTGCATTTTGCAATCACAAAATGTATCCTGCCTCAGTGCTGAATATTTTATTTTATTTCTTTATTGTTTCAAAACTTAATAACAGAATATCAGAAAGTGTGTATTTCAAGAAAAATGGTAATTTTTTTTTATATAAAACTGTTTGTTTCATTTCCGGTAAAGGGTAGCAGTGCCAAAAGAATACAACATCAGCCATCATTAAAAAAATTTGCACAAAAATCAGTTTTAGAGTTCTTGAAGGGAAGCTATGAGAAGACAAATATCAGTGCTGTTACTAAATCAACTGCAACAACAGTAACTCACATGATGCCAATTACTGCAAAGAAAGCAAAACCATTTATACAGGGTATGTGAAAGGATGTATAATACATGCAGCAGACATACTTGCCACAACAAACAGCAGCTATTTAAAAGTATAAGTCTTTCTGCAAACACAGTAGCTGATTGTGTAAATGACTAGGCAGCAAATATATAGTGTCTGCACAAAGAAAAGTCAACAGATGTTGCAGCATATTTAATTGCAACTAATAATAGTACAGACATTACACATATTGTGCAGCTTGCTGCTTTTATTCTGAGATGGCAATGAGGACTTCCAGTCTGTAATGGTCCTTGAAAAAGAAAACGGGTGGTAACAAAATATTTTCTGAACCGCTGACTACTTTTAGCATATATGAACTGCCTTGGGAAAAAAATGGTTCGGTTTGTTAGTAACAGGGCTCTGGTATAATTGGCCAAAGAAAAGATGTTGCAGAAAAACATTTTTAAGAAATCCAGAACTTATCACTATCACTTATAAAACAGGCAAAAGAATGTCACTTGCAGTTGATGTGACAACATTCCTTTTAAAATACCAAGAACCCACGTACGGTGAAGACACATGTACATAGCTCATGAGAACAATTGTGGGCACAAGTACAGACTGCAGTGTGCATGCATGCAGTCTATATTAATAACACACTACTTTGATGCTTATAATCAATAAACCCATTACCTTAAGACAAACATGAACCACAGAAGAGTGACATTAAATTTTCTTCATTATTTCAAGTGTTAACCCAGACCATACAACTAATCATAAAATAATCACTACATTATGTCAAATGAGAGATAAAACATGGTTTTAAATGGAAAAAAACCAAACACTATTTGCACTTATTTCAGCACCACTTCAGGGCACACCTGCTTGAGGGTTAATTTGTTGTCAACTGGACAAAAATATGCGAGGGAGCAGGGCAACCATAACTTCCTTTCCCTTCTTACAGCAGACTTTATTTAACTTCCTTTCTTTTTAAGTAGATCTTCTGAAACAAATTTATTATGATTCATACATGTACAAACACGATAATATGGAATGAACTGTAAAATAATTACCTAAGTAATTTGCCATGGAAATAAAACAAAGACCCGTAACATAAGCATCATAAGCTGCTTCATGATACTTGTTACTCACGGTGGTATACCCATGCCCTTCTTCTTCACACTCTGCAAAAATCAACATGATGAAACACTGTGTATTACAATTCCTATTACCAAATTTATATTAATCCTCAATTAACTTCAAAGATTTTATACAACCAAATTAAAACAGCTGTGTAATAAACAGTTCTACTTCATGATATACAGGGTGCGGCAGAAACAACTCCCCTATTTGAGAAGCGAATAAATTCAAAACCAAAGAAGATATGGCAAATGTTTTTTTCTATTTCTGGAAAGCACACAGAATGACGTTTTACATCAACGTGTTTTGAACAAAACATCACTCAAGTGGCGGCCTTGAATATTGATAAACTGATGTAGCCTCTCTCGGTAGTTGCCCATGACCTTGAGAATCATTTCAGGTGTAATGGCAACAACTTCCTGTCGTATCGCCTCCTTCAGAGCTTCCAAAGTTTGTCCTGTTTGTCTAAAGTTTGATACCCAACGGTAAATTGTTTTCTTATCAGAAACAGCCTCCCGTCGACCAAGCGCAAAGCGGATGCAAAATGCACGCTGTGTTGCTACCGGCGACCTGCCATTTTTTATAAATTCCTCAACAATAAAGGCTTGATGTTCTCCCAACCACGCCATGGTGTACACTGAAAACGGTACGTACACTGCTGTTCGACGACGTGCTCCCCACCCGAAGCTATGCCCCTCCCAAATCGGGGTGTTCTTTTGCCGCACCCTGTATAATGAAAAACACCAGTTCTTTTTGTACTGTATTATAATTTTACTACCAAAGTAATTATTGAAAGAAACACTGTAGAAGTGTGCACAATAATTTTGCATAACCCTCCACCATGAAGTGTCTTTACAGTTACCATGTTCAACCAATGTGTAGAGAAAACAATTCTTTACACACTATGCATAACACTGTCCACTGCATAAAATTGTTCTTGACACAATGCATATGATAACACTGTCCACTGCACAAAGTTTCTGGAGTTTGCCCCTCTCCAGTCATCATCACTGTGATGACATATGTTTTTACTGCCATTATCAACATCAGTGACAGAAACTGGCATCCACCCTGATTCTTTGATACAACTTGTATGGTTAAATGTCGTACCATATTACACACACTAACTCTCTCATGCAGAACATGATGAAGTGGAGGGAGTTCTATTTTCTGCAAAAAACAGACTGAACAACATATTCAACACAATTAACATGAACTGATGAAAGCCCTATTAATACTACTAGTTACCTGCTATGCACATCTTAAAAGGTTCTTCAGACAATGTCTTGTACAGATGGTCCAGTATATTTGAACTAATATGATCTTTGAAAGGAGGTATGGTTGACATGTATTTTGTATCCAGCAGCTTAGGAAACACACAGTTTACCAGTTCTTTGAACTCTGAATAGTCTTCAGGCAGTGGGAAGTAGCACTGATTGATTACATGACATACGTCAAGCAGCATGTTATGCCCAATCACTAGTTTCCCCTGTAACACACACATTGTTCTTACATGTTTAACAGCCAATACAACAATCTGTAGCACAACAGAATTTATAATATAGAGGAGACAGGACTTTTATGAACATGTCTGTTGACCCTAATAGTGGCTGGTGAAGATAAGAATTCAGCATGCAGATTTAAGCAAAAAAAGGATAGATTAACTATTCTTAAATGTCTAAATGCTACAGGCTGTTAGTTATTGGGAAACACAACTGACCTACAGTGCTGGAAGGAGTTTCTCATTTACTTGTTCAATATGCAGTTCAGAAAGCTCTAGGGTGAATGAAGAATTTCTTCTGGATTGGTTTACTTCTGTGTTTGTTCCAGAAGTTAAGTAAAATTTAAAAATTTAGGCAAGCCACCATTCTCTGAATGCATTCCCCAGTTAGACAATCATGGTTCACACCCACCTCAAATCAAATTGGTATCTTACACTGCAGAGAATGTCTCTTTTGTGAATCATTTCTCTTCATTTGGATTTTGTCCATCATCTCAATTCTTAATGGAGTATGACATTTTGGTAGCCAGCTCTGCTCACTCTCCTGCCCAGTGACTGAGAGAAGATCCTGTTAAGGGGTCCACCACATTAGGTGCTTCTTCCCATTTCTCCTGAAGATGGAAGCAGAACTGGCTTCCTAAACATAATTCTCTGTTAAAAGCTGAGATGATTGACAAAGTCCAAACGAAAAGGATTGTTTCATTAAGGTGTGTGCCATCATCAGAGCCGTACAGAGTTGAATTTGTTTCGTACATATGACCAAATGTAACCTGTCCTGTTTGATCTATGTATCAGGGTAAAATTCAATATCTCAACTGTCATTATAGGGCAGAATGTATAAAACAAGCCCATCAAGACAGTTATGATCCAGCATTTCTAAGCTACGTCTGTAACAGAGACACTTTTTTTTTAAGCGCGCTTGCTTGGAATGAAGTGAACTCTGTAAATCTCAGAAGATACAAAAAACTGTGGCCAAGTGATACATTGGAGATGGATCTTCTGAAGAAGAAAACTTGGAAGCAATCAATATAAGGTCTATGCAGACTGTGAAGCAAATTCTTGACACTGTGAAAGCATCATCTACAGATGATGCAGTCACTAAGCTTTGAGAGAATGAATTTGAAGAATGAACAGTTTGATAAAGCAGTTATGGTAACATAAACAATTACAGATGGGCAACATACTGACAGCATTATAAATCCAGAGGTCAAAACCTGCTACTAAAGATTCTGAATTTCATGGAATACTGCTGAAAGATATATTCACAACTTAGTAGAATTTAAGGATCAAATGCCAAGATTTAGTGAACAGGAAATTATGCAGGCTCATGTTCTCCAGAACATAATTATTAGAAAAAGGCAGCCTTGTTTCAAGCAAGCTGACATTTGAACACTACTCAAACAACACCTGAGAAGACTGCAAGGATCTTCAAAGAAAACCTTCCATCTCCACCCACCTTAACTTTGGATCCTACTGATCTCCAAAGGAAGAGGTCAATGATGTCTCAGCTCCTACAAAACTCGGGAGGCAGAAATTTCTGCTTACTTCAATATACCTCTTTTCTACTTGATATCAAAAAGACACCAGATAACCTTCAGCTAGAATTAATCTACTTGCAGGGTGAAAGATACCTGAACAGTTAATTTCCATGCAGCCTGCCTCATCTTTTGGGTGGTTAAGCCATTTTCAAAATACTGTAGTCTGAGATATATTAAGATTCAGATGTTGTCTATATTTTCAATGAACTGCACCTGTGAACAAACTTTCCATCTACTAAAGAAAAAATCCAATATTAGAGTACAGACGTCCCACATCTGAGTAGAGCTTTGTATATTGCAACTGCCACAATTACTCCACATACTGGTAAGCTTGACAACTGCAACCAGCAACACCTGACACACCAATCTGCTGAGTGCTGGCAATCGTTCCTATATTTACATTAACTTAATTGTAAAAACAAATTTAAATTATTACATTTTCCTCTTTCCAGCATGCAAAAATACTTTCAAACTTCAATTCTGATTGGCGGTTTGATTCAATGTCCACCCTTTCGGCTATACATCGTAAAGAACATTTCTTTTGGAGGCTATGCCAAAGAATCATCAAAAACCTGCACATGTGAAGGAAATGAAAATGTTATAAATGTAAGCAGAGTCTAACTTGGGAAATTTAGTGCAATGAAACCTCCATCCATCATTCTTTTATGTGTTCTTTTCCCACAATCATCAATCACTTCTTTTGGTCCAGAAAAATCAACAATATAAACAATGCAGAATTATAAAACACGTATTGTTCCTCAAAGTGCTGTATTCCTATGTTGGTCATTCAGAATTTTCGGTCCTGACCCATACAATTCCTGGAAAGATCATTTCAGAGAAACATATATACATGATGTTTGTGGAACATGCAGTAGCAGTAACTTGCCTATACTGCCAATTACTGTTAACTCATGAAATGCTGCCATGTGTTAGCCAAGTAGGAATGATGGATGAGAGGTGGGGGTGATGGGAAGACTTAGTTGTAGGAGGACAAACTTGTGAGCAACATTCTATGGTTGTTAGTACAGAACTGTATCACATCATTCCATTTGTTCTCCTTAAATACGACAATTAAAACTTGTGTGATTGAGTGTTATTCTGTTATTTGTCATTTGTGTCCATGACATTTGGATAATCATCACAATGTTCTTTTAAAAACATGAAATGCTACACAAAAAGTGTGGCTGACCACAGCCACTGTCATGGATATTTGAGGGTTGTAGATACCTCCACTGGTAAGCAAGGCAAAAAATTTTGTTGTTTGCAAACAACTGTGCCACTCATCTGTGGTATACATCACTTCTACGGAAAATAAACTTTGTGTATTATCCGTCAAACTGCAGAAGCATGATACCCTCCATGAGAAATAAATATGGCTAGATGATGTGAAGGATACTGACTTCTACATGTATATATCTGTAGATAATGAGCTTGGTAAACATGACATTACCAGCATGAATGTGTCACACAAGCCCAGCCAACACTGATGCCAGTTTGTATGGGAGGAATTTCCAAACTTTTTCGTGGCAATGCGTGGTTTCATATCACGTCAGGGTCACCAATGTGGTGGGAGAGATATAAATTAACAAACATACATGTATGTTGTACATACACTCTACATTTTATTTCTACTTTTGCACACAACTTCTTACCAGTTTGCCCTGTGTATCAGTTGTGAACTATACTCTGTTACCAAGGGGACAGTGGTCCTCGTGATTGCACAACAGACATCCCAGCTGACCAGGTAAAATTCCTCCCATACTGACCAGCATCAGTGGTGGCTGGGCTCATAGTCACTGGTGTTTGCCACAGATGAATTGTGTAATGATTGTGGAAGGGGCATTAGCAGAGGGGAGGAGAAAACAAACATGACCTTGAACTAGTGATCAATATTGCTGACACCCACACTGCTCACAAACTGTTCATATGATTCTTTTGCACAGTAATGGCAGTCACGGTGAATGAAACACTGAAATATGTTACCTGCACCATTTTCTCTGAAACATAAGTCTTCAAATCATTGGCGGCTCATGAGAGTTTATCTTAGGGCTGTGGCTAAGATTATTACTTGATTAATCACAAGGGCTTAATACAGCAAGTCTTTCAGCACAGCCACTCAAACCACTTACATTTAGAGTATACAGCCAGGTTAAATTTTCTCACATATGTTCATTTTATGCTCAATGATGACTGAGAAATCACTAAATCAGGTGTTGCACGACATAAACTCTTAAATTGAGTCTTCTTGGTGGACATTAACTACAAAAAATTGATGCCCTGTTCATACTTCAATCTTTTCTTGTTCATGTTTATGTTAAAACTGCAACTACTAAAATTAAAACATTCATGAATATGGCTTTGAAAAAAACTAGGTAAAAATGGTAATCAAAATGTCAGTGTTTGAAATGTTGGGAAATGTAAACAGCTATACAAAGTCCTTCTTTAAATGTTGTCTAGGCTGCATTGACTGCAGCCCACCCACAGACCTAGCTTGGTGAGTCTCCCCACTACTCACATTAGCTGTGCTGACGTGGGCACACAGGAAATGGATAAGGCACAGCCCACTCTGATATCCACAGCTCTTAAACAGTCCACTGCAGGTATTGGAATTTGAAATGACTTCACTCACATGCTTTTAAAGAATGTAGGTATCTCCTAACAAAAACTTTTATTCAGATATTTTTCTACAAATTTCTGGGATAGATACAGCCCTGCAGCCCTTATGGACAAGCCACCCCTGTTTCAAATTAAATAGCTGTCAATTACTGATGTCTTAAGAGGTGATTTGGGTAAACATATTAATATAACTTTTAAGATGTTTATTATTTTTGTGAGACCAAGCGCAGAGTGTAAAATTTTCACCTTTATCCCCACATTCATTGTATTCTTTCTATGTTGCCATCAGAAATGATGGATGCAGGTTTCACAGTACATACATTCTGACCAAAAACATAAGAAGTTCATAAACTAGTTCTGTAGTATTGGTTGTGTGCCTGTCTGCGTAACAAAGCCTTTTAGAGTAGAAAAGTGATAGCGTAACATCTAAATAAATCATACAGGAATATTCTGGGATCAAATTCTTAAAATGTTCAAGACAGAAAAATATCTCACTTCATGCCTTAACATCACGCAATGTTAAATATGTTTCTTTGAGTGTGATAATGTACTCACTTTGTCACATTGAAAAGTTCTAATACATCATGAGAAACAATGCATAAATTATTAATATGGACCAACCGACTCGGAGATCTTTCTTAGAAGTAGACTAAAGCCAACAGCATCCTCAAGATCCTGCAACTCCTTATCCCTCTTCTCCTGCTCCTTCTTCTTCCGATCTTCTATACTTCCTCCCCGTGTCACAACCAAGACACGATTCCTATTCTCAAGTACACGTGACTCTAGTTGCAATGCATTGCTATCAAACCGCTGACCCACCGTTTGGAAGACCAGTTTACGAACAAATGCATTGCAGCGATCCACTACCAACTCCTTAGGCTCTGATGCTGCCAAGAAAGTCTCAATACGAGAGCTGGAAAAAAAAGTTTGTTGAGTTTATTGATAACATATATAAAATAACTTACAATTCAGTTTAATGAAGTACAACACATATGCTTGGTTTATGTTATTTAACAGTGTTATAAAAACATGGGCATAGCTGACATCATAGTGAAATGGTGACATACGATTCACAGCAGCCTTCCACTGCTCTTGTAAATGATCAGGTATTTACAGTCAAGCTGGAAAAATATCTAAAATATTCAGTGAGCCATCTGAAAAATGATGCTTTATAACCTACAAAAATAATAGCTTTTGTGTGTGTATGCGTGTGTGTGTGTGTGCGCGCGCGTGCGCGTGTGCGGGCGCGCATGCGTGTGGGTGCATGTGTGCGCGCGTGCGTATGCATGCGCGTGTGTGTGTGTAGAGAAATTAAAAATAAGATCTAACTGAGCACATGATACTGTGCTGTTCAAAGGAAAATAATTTTCGTGCAGCATACATCTAGGAAACAAAAAACTTTAGTATAAATATTTACAAACTATGCCACATGACTGGCTGGACCTACTAATTATGAGTTCTATTAACACTGGACTCAGTACTGCTGAGTGGGAATTATCATCAGTTGCTGTGGAGCAACAATGTTGTCTGCTCAACAGCATGCACTCCTCTTAGAAAAATTCTCTACATATGAACATACATTGAGAAAGAAAAGGCCAAATGCATCCCCACATGCAGCAGTAAAAAGTATGACCAGAAGTGTAAATGAGGCAAGCCATAAACTTACATGAACAATTTCTTGTACGTTACAGAATTATATGGTCACCTACACGTGAGAGTTAGCAACTGCAATCTCACAAACAAAATCACAGTTGGATACAACAGGGCTTTGACAATAAAATATCTGAGGAGGAATACTGTGACATACATAAGCTAGGGTGCAAGGTATGTTGACAGAAATAATTTGGAGACTGGCAAAATATATACATACTGAGAAATGTGTGGAAATCACCAGCATAATATAATTTCTGTGATATATGTGGGGAAGTTAAAAAACCTGTCACTGTTGAAGGACAGTCAGCACAACAGATACACTCACTAAAAGGTTAGGATGGCTAATAGCAATTCAAGAAGCCAGATAATAACATAATGGGGGGGGGGGGGGAAGAGCCCCCACAGACATAAGAT
>Ga0123357_10002910_pt1 | contig 19317 bp, 15 predicted proteins | sample TergutEmb28metaG_FD_89873 | JGI IMG/M metagenome (GOLD analysis project Ga0123357, IMG submission 89873) | Embiratermes neotenicus P4 segment gut microbial communities from Petit-Saut dam, French Guiana - Emb289 P4 | ecosystem: Host-associated > Arthropoda: Insects > Digestive system > Gut ...
AGGCACTTAAGTAGGCCAGCGCGTTGAGCCAACAACACCCCCCTCCCCCCACCCTGTTTCAACTCTCACACACGTCCCTCCTCCTACCCTTTCATCAGACTCCCCTCTTCCCTGTCACCAGTCCTAAATCTCACAACCCCAACCCTTGTGTTTTTCCATCCCCTCATCCTGTAATGATCAACTAGCAAAATCTATAAAATCGGGCCTCAGTACCAGAAAAAAATGTGTTGCTGTCTCTCATTTCTTATCTCTTTCTATAGCTTGTCCTTCTTTCAGTGAGATATTATTATGTTACTGTCCTGTTTATTTTCTGTGTGTGTGTCTGTCCATGGAGGCCCACCCAGTCAAATACCGTTATCATCAAAAACACATATTTCATCTGTAACATGCCGCGTTGTTAGAGGAGTAGGGTACAACTCTATTCTCTCCTAACCTCAGCACTAGATTGGGGTGGGTGGTCAGCCCCCGTTCCCCAGACCCTAGCTGCTTTACCCCTGGGGACTGCCCCAGTACCCTTTGAATGAGGCTGGGTGGGTCTCAGGGCCGGTGTGAACGGGTTTTGACCCTTGCCTCCACCAGGAATGGATCCGTGGACCCTCCAGCTCGTCGCGAATCGACTCTTGTCAGTAAGGATCAGTCTTTCCATCTGCACGTTTCTCTCTCCCTCCCACTTGCTCCTTTCACACTACTTTTATCCTGTACCTTATAATGTATGGCCTCTCCATTCCTTTTATTAAGTGCTGTCTCCTTTAAGCCTGTTGCTGTGTCCATTGTACAGAGGGTACCTCTCTTGGTATGCCTCAGTGTAACCAGCTTGTGTAAGGGTCTCAGTCCACTTGCTGTTCCCCTTATCAGTGTTGGAACGTGACATGGTCGTTCACCATGTAAGTTGTAACAGTGGGTGGACAGTATGAGAAATGTTTTCTGCCAAACAACGAGTATTCATTTGCAAGCTTGCAGGGGTGTCATGGAACAAGTGTCACCCAGAGTCATACAAAAAGTATCCTGCATCAAGACTGCCACATAAAAGAAAAACTTATAACAGAGGAGAAATTTAAACAGCAGGTTCAGTACTGGACAAAAACAAAATATTGGTGCTCAGATAAGTCCCAGAAAATTCTTCTGCTGTATGGCTGTTCATAGTGGGGTTTCAAAATTACAAAAAACAAATGGCGGCAACACTTGTAAAGCCCCTTTCATATAACAATAGGTCTGTGCAGCAGACAAGCGACCTGACAAAGAAGAAGTCACCAGTGTAAGTTCTTTTAGCAATCTGTGACCAGTGTCTTTTTTCATTTGGAATTTGTGTTTGGCTTGGATGAAGTGTGGCTTACATCAAATTTTAATGTCAGCGGCAAGAGTAACATATTGGTGTTCTAGGAATCCCCACACAGTTCTGTAATTTTGCTCTACGTGATCATAAATTCAGAGTCTAGTGTGCAGTAAGTGGTAGTGAATCACATTCAGTGTCTTTCAAAGAAACAATCAATCCAACCCCTATTTTTGGTTAATTCTGACCTCATTCATTGGAAAATGAACAGAAGAAAAAAATTGTGTGGTTGTTTCTTACAAGACATTGTCACAGCCCACATGCAGAATTCTCAAAGACTGCCTTGGTGGTAGAAGAGGTATTTGGCAAACAGTTAATAATCTTCATATTGTGTCCTCCAAGATCTCTGTAATTGAATCTCTACAAATATTATTTGTGGTGGACATTGGAAGATTGAGTGTCTGCGAACAGTGCACTTTCTTTGCAGGGACTGAAAGATAATATTGGGAAAAAAGTTGGTGCTATTTAAAGGTGAGCTCTGTCATGTGTCTGAAGGTGCAGGGTCTGCTTGGAAGCTGCAGGTTAGCATTTCAGGACTCCTGTATGAAACAAGGGAAGCTGAACTGCAGAAGAAAAATGGACTTTAAATTCATGGTTGGTTCATGCTTCCTCTGCAGTAAAGGTCCTGTGACAGGAGACACAATTAGAGATACACAGTGTCTCAGGTTGAATGTCAACTTGTCACATTGGCATGGCAGGGAGATTAGAGGTGCTTGCAGTAGTGCTGATGAAGAGTTAAAGCATCGGGGATGGTGCACTGCATAAATGTGCAAGGTGGAGATAGCAGCAGCAAGCACCCATGCAATGTGGTAACTGTAGACAGTTGGCATAGTATCACATCCCTGAAGGCTTGAGTTTTGGTGTGATGCTTTAGGAAATGAAACCGTTTATGTAAATAGTCACAGGTATGAATTTGATACCTGATTGTTGCCCTTTAATGACACTGATGCAGCAGTTTGTATTGAATTCATAAAGAAAGTAAATGTCCTTTTGATTTATTTGTTCCATTTGTTCTTAAGTTGTGGTTTAAGATTTCTGTCTTCAAAAACTGGAAGCTCCAAGCTACACTTCACTATATTTATTTGCCAGAAATTTTGTTACTTTTCATGATTTGGAAGTGAATCCTGGACATTTAAAGAAAAACAGAGGGAAATAGATCAATCACTAATGATAGTGACGTTTATGAGAACTGTAACTTGCATGCAGTTCAGTCGTAAATAAGATGAAAACAGTAATGAAGCTTTAAACATTTTTCAAATAGTTACATTTGTTTCATATTGCTGAACCAACTGCTTTTGGAATTGTAAGCAGAGTGGGGAGCATCAGACTGCAGCATGTAATCTTTTGTTGAAGAGCCTTCATAGGAAGGCCACACAAGAGATTGCATGGAACAGTAAGAGGCCACATGGTCCAATATTTGAAATGATGATGATGCTCATAGTGGTGGTGGTTGATTTCAATTTGGTCCACGTTGGCAATCTACAGTGTCAGAGTTGTGCACATTGCTCAGTCATATGCACTTTCATTGGACTTGTTATAATCAGCTAGAACTAAGAATTTTCAATTCTGTCATGTAGGCATGATATAATCAAGATTTTTGTTCTTCATTAAAAATTTATATTTGATCTCCATTTTGTGTGTTTTGAGGTCTTGACAACAGTGCAGTTGCGGATTCCTACCTCCTGGGATGTGAACCACATACCCAGTGGTGCACCTAGCATCACACCCCAAAAGACAGTAAACAAATTCAGTTTTATTTATACTGGTGGAAGTGGTGTTATGACAAGGGATCAGACCAGAATAAAGATTATTAGTGAATCATAATAAATTACATGTTTGATTGTAAGCTCATTGTTTTCTGTGATTTCCTCTAGCCATTGTGTGAATGCAGAAATGTTAAGACACTGTTCACAGAAAGAATTTGAGTGACATTCTGCTGCTGCTGCTGCTGGATATGTTTTAAACCTGGGGTGGCCAAAATCTGCACCATGGCATTAGATGTGTGTAATATTGCAAGTGACTAACTTCTCTGCCTCAGTATCATAGCATCCTTTGTAACCCAAACCATTTTCACGTTTTTCCTTGTCTGTACCTGTAATTATTCTGTGTCTGTTTACTTGCTTGCTTGCTTGATGCAGTGTGTTAACTGTAACTCATACACGTACCTCCGCACATATTTAAAATTGGCGTGTGATAACTTATAATTTAAGCCGAAACATGTAGGCAAGTTATTGAAGGGAGCTGTGTCAGTGTCAGCCCTTAGTCTCCTAACACTTTAAAGGTGGGCCAGGATGGCAACTTGCTATAGGCTGGGCAGTCCAGGAATCAAATCCTGTTGGGATGAGATTTTCCTTGCCCATCGAGGCTGACCCCTGGGGCCACCCAGCCACCAGTGGGTACCAGGTTTCTTTCTTGGCGGTTAAATAAAGAGTAAAGCTATACCTCTGCTCCCCCTCTGGACCTTCATGGGCTGTTACAAGATGAAATTTACCTTTACCCTTCAAAGCCCAGTAGTTACTTCATGAACTGAATCATTATATATAGTACAGGTTAATCGTGGGTTTTTCAAGGAATGGTGTATAGAACTATTTTTTAAACAAAAAGGGGTTTTGAGAATTTTTACAAGCCTTTAAGTTAGAACAGGCAGGAAGGTGGCGTATGAAATGAAATATGTGATGTGATCTGAACTTGCACCACAAATGTCATAGATCCTTTCATGTACCGTTTGGTTTTGGTGTGCAGTCCAGGAAAACTGATTTTTTCTCCAGGTTGTTGAAAACTGAATGAGGATAAAGTTTGACAGGACAATGGCTGGCTATTCATTGTTAACCAGACTTTGTCAGTTCAAGTGCAAATGCTTGCTGTTTGTTTACTCTTTCTTTCTTTCTTTCTTTCTTTATTTCTTTCTTTCTTTCTTTCTTTCCTTCTCCCTCCCTCTTTCTCTTTCCCTTAAACAGGTGTGTCACTGTTCCATCCATTCAGCTTTCCACATTCACAGTATTTTCCAGCTTTATATTGTGTCTTGCTTGACTGACAAGATGATTGACCGCTGTCCTCTACCTGTTCGTCTATGCAGATACCAGACTTTTTCAAGTGATGTTCTCACTTGTGGGGGAGGAGGATTCATGTCCAGTTGATGTATTCTCAGTTCCTTGCTCATCTACTGATGTAGCTGGATAAATGAACCATTTACAATTTCCTCTTCTCTTGCTGTGAAAATTTGATCAGTCTCCATTTCCTGTCTCGAGTAGAGCCTTGCTCCGTTATTGCTCTTGCTTGGAAGCACTGTGCACTGCTTTTGCTTGGTTGATGGGATTATATAAAAAACAAACACTGTCAGTACCTGCGTGTGTACGGGCCAGCCGATAGATGGCTGGAGGACCAAGCTAGCGAGAGAGCAGGGCAGAGCAAGCGAACAACCTTGTTACGGAAATGAGGTCCCAGTACATTTAACAGTCCAGTTAGAGGCTCAGAGGGTGTTAGTAGAAGAGAGGGTTGAAGGGAAAGGACTGGGGGATTGGGGAGAATGATATACAGTAAAGGGATTGGCCGTGGGTGGGTGCTGTAGGACCTGTCTGTTGCTTGGGGCAACAAAACTGAAACCTTGTCCATCCAAAATCAATTTATGTAAATCAATACTTCATATCACTCACTTTATATGCATAATATAGTGTGTTTGGTTGTTTTTTTCCCCTCCTCTTCACCTTCTTTAACTCCCTGTCCCGTTTCCCTTTGTGCTGTGTTAAACAAATGACAGAAGACAACTATGCAGCCCTTTATGTGCATGCAGTAATACTGTACAGTGTCAGTAATTTGAACTGTCAGCATAGGAAGTTTTATGCCTGCAGTAGTGGATTGTAAGGCTTGTAAATGGCACTCAAGTGCCTGTTCCATGTGAGGGATTTTTATCTGAATAATTCTGAGTGTTTTCCTGTGACTTCTGCTGTTGCTAGAATGCCTCTACTAGCAGTTATGCAGCAGGAAAGCATGTGTGTAGGACATGTAGTTCGTATGTTTTCACCATCTCATTTTCTGCATATCTATTTCTGAAACCTTCAGTTAGTAACTAGTTCATATTCAGCTAGAAAATTAAAGTTTCTTTGCTGGATTTTGGTGTGACACAGTGAAGACTAGTATTTATAGCACATTGTTTTAATCGACTTAACTTCTTAATAGTAAGCAATATGTACCAGGACTTCTCCCATTATCATTGAATACAAACAGTCAGTATTTCAAAAGCAGCTGTTTTTGACACATTGTGAGTATTTGTGTTCACTGTTAATGGAAAAAGTCCTGGTATGTATTAGTGATGTTTCTTAATAGTCAGTCACAAATCCATTATTTTAGTAACTTTAGTCATACCAAAGCAACTTTTGAAGTTGTTGGAGTTACTGGATCCATTCATTCATTCAGTTATTCATCATTCTCCCTCTCCATCTCCTCCTCCCCCTCCGTGTTGCACATATAGAAGCATGTGACTTACACACCACTTCTTCACTACATCCCCTTGTGTTCATGTCTGGTGGTGTATTTGTCTAGTTCCACTAAATGTGTAATCTGCATTGCTGTTCTGGCATTGCATCACCCATTTCGTATTTGAGAAAGTGACAGAAGACTCCTTCAGCAGTGTAGTTACAGTGCTGTGCAGTATTTGTGACTCATGCTGTCGTTTGTTCCAATGTGCACTGGCTTACCATTTCTTCCATTGACATGGTTACCTCATGTTTATTGCATTGAGTTAGCAGTTTAAGTTGGTAGTTATGTATTAATTTTTGTGACTGAAGAAAACTGAGTTGTTACGTTGTGGTTGAAACTCCTGTGTCTTTCTGCCCCTAGGAAAGCGATGGCGAGAAAAGTGACCAGGACCTGGTTGTTGATGTAGCCAATGAGGTATTTGTAATTTGTCTTCTTTTTTACTTTACTTTACTTTACTTCTACTTGTAAATTGTGATACATGGCTGTAATTATGCTTGCAATGATGTAGGTTAAATATATATTGAATACAGTAGCTGTAAACACAAATGGAAATGAGTGGGGATTATTATTTCAATTTGCCTTATTCTGTGGATGCCCCATTTATTTTTAAAATGAGAACTTATAGTTTTAACTTTTTTTAATTGATGTGAAATTTGCTACATTATCTGTAAGGGAGAACTAAAATTGATGGTGTTTGAGAACTGGTGCTGAGCATAATATTGGGGCTTAAGAGCAAACAGGCAACATGAGGCCAGACAGTAATGCATACTGAGGAACTTCTTGGCTTTTACTCACCATATGTTTTTAAGGACATCAAATGAAGAGGTAATAGATGGGCAGGCAGACAGGCAGGCAGGCAGGCAGGCAGTATGAATAAGAAAATGAGAAATTCATACAAAATTCTAGTTTTAAAATCAGAGAAGGGAACAGATGACTTGGGACACCTAGACATAGACAGAAGGACTGTATTAAAAAGTGTCTTAGAGAAGTAGGATTTTTTGGAACTGAATAGTATTCATATAGCTAGGGATAGTGACAAGTGGCAGGGTTGTAGTACAACCCTGCCATTTCCTTATATGTCAGGGTATATCTTCACTATCTGAGCATGCTCAGTTTCAGTGACTTGGTTAGTACCATCCAGTCACGTGTTGCCGTCCAAGTGCGTAATTTAAAGCTTTCAGGGTGATGGGATGCAGGGAGATGTGTTTGGATCATTGGCCATGTTATAATGGAGTTAACTGAGCACTAACAAGATTGCATCGTATATGAGAATGTAGGCATTTTATATTACATTTTGTGGGCATTTCAAATGTGAGAGTGTATGAATTGAACTAGTAAAGAAATGTTAATATTCTGATCTTTAAAACAGATGCTGTACATTTACAGTTGTTACATCACAACATTTTATTGTAGGTTGCACAGTTGTGCAATAAAAACACCCTGGTTAACGTAATACATGGGCAGTATCAAAATGTGAGAAGTTCTGTTAAAGATCATAGTGCTAACATGTACAGAGCCTTCATGTGAAGTCTTACAGCAGTGGTTTTGCACAGGACCCGTCATCTCCGCATCCTAACGGTGAACATCCCGGGGACATCCGAGAGAATGGGGAGAAAGGTGGCCTAGGCAGCATCAAATCGGAGCGCCCACCTAGTCGGAGTGGATCCAGCTCCAGCCGCTCCACTCCCTCCCTGAAAAGTAAAGATGTAAGATCTCGGCACCTATGTGTAGGTCCCTCATCGTCACAGAAATCATATTCAGGTTTATGGTGGTTATGGTTTCTGCGGGTAGTGTTCAGTGTGCATTGTTCTGAGTCATGATGCCCTGTAGCTTTGTAGGTTGTGGAGTGTGCTGGCCCTATCTTTGCTTGTGAAGGAGTTGAGCTAGGAAGAAACTGAAGTGAATTTTTTTGAGCAGATGAATTGTTATATGTGCAGGTTGTGCAGAAAGTGGACACCTAGAACCAGAAGTTGGGAGGGGACAGGTGTTGGTTTGGGCCAGTTTGAACTGTGAAATAGGAACGTTAAGGGTGGAAAGAGAACGAGAAATGGCCTTTTGGCCCAGATCAAGATCTGTCCCCTCTCACCTTCCGGTTCTGACTGGCCACATTCCTTGCAGTGTTCCCATGTAATGGACACTCTTTGAAATTACCTATTCCTTGAGTCCTGAAATTGAGGCAGACTTATTCCTTTGAAATGTGTCAGCCTACAGAGCCGTATGGTATTAAAACCCAGAATATGACCATTATGATTCCAATTTGTCTTTGCAGGTCATTGTATTTTCTACATTCTGCAAACATATTCATCAATAATAAATTGTCCTGTATGTTATATTTCCCGATCTGTAATGTAGGCCTGGCAATTGTGCAAACTAAAATAACACTGAACCAGTTTCAAGGCAGTTGTTCTGATAGTGGGACGTTCGAAACATACTGCGTATGAACATAAGTACTAGTAACTGCTTGTATTTGTTCATACAGGCCATGAGGTGAACTTCTAACTAGCCAGACAGTGTTGCTGAAGATTGAAGTCTTATGGGATGTGGTGCCATGCCATAGCAAGTAGCTCCCAATGTTGTGAACGATGGTACCATGCTTATCTTCATGGTTAAGCAGTCCAAGAAGAAAACTAGCTGTATTTCATTGTGGACTGCATGACATTGGGACCTACTCGCCCAACAAATCTATGTCAGGTCCCAGAAGAGTTCACCCTTCAGCAACACCACCATTGGAACTTAAAATCATGCAGATTGTGTGCTGTTTACTTTCATTCTGGTTTGTGTCGCATGTATGATACCCAAATTTAGACATTTTTATCTGGGCCGGTTTTTGCTAGGGCTTCCGTTAGTTTCTGTATATGTTGAGAGTTTTTCTACCCTATATTCATGTTAACATACTCAATGATGACGTTTGCCTGAAGTATGGTTAATCTTTCAAAACATCAGGAACAACTCAGCATCACATCCCAGAAGACCTGACTCTTTGTGTTCTTTGTTATTATTAATATTCTTACTGGTGGATATAACTTAAATACCGAAACTAATAAATTTGATGTGTGGTTGACCATGCATCATAGTTCAGTGTGGAATAAGAAACCAACTAGATGTCACTTAGTATTATATTTATTTCTCCTTTATAAGTTGCTCAACATGTTTTGCATTTTCCACGTTGTGCTACGTACTTCCCAATGGACACACAACCAGCCATCCGGATCTGACTGCCTACACAGCCACGGCACTACACCACACATGAAAAAACACCACTAAGTCGTCAGCTCCTGAAGATGGGCACAAGGTGGCCCAAAACATGTTGAGCAACTTATAAAGAGCAACTTATAAAGGAGAAATAAATATAGTATTAAGTGACATCTAGTTGGTTTCTTATTCCACACTGAAACTAGTTTATGTCCTAATTGTGGTAAATGTCTTTAGAGCAGCATAATTTAGTATATCCCTTTACTTAGTAAAAAATTCTCATTTCCTACAAGGATAAGTAATAAACAGTGTAACACTTCTTCCCCTAAACAACACTTCAAAGTTTTAACCGTTGTCAATGAAATGTGTGAGAAGTGGTTTTCGAGAATGTGCTGTAACAAATATGTATGTTCACGCCCTCCATCTTCTACAAGACCTCTCTCTATATGCTGCTCAGTGAACTGTAATTAAATCTACATTCTCTGAAATTCTTCATTGTAAGGTTACTATAAATTGTAATGCTATTGTTTGTCACTGTCCTGTATATCAGGGACTCCAACCTGTGGCCCATGGGTTGTTAATTTTATTTGCATCTCATCCTCATCTTACATTAATTGTAGAATGTGGTCTGACTTCATGTTGAAAATTTTTGTTGATTTAAAGAGTTAAAAAATATTTGTTGGCGTGGCGTTAAATCTCAAGGTTTGCTATCCCCAGACTTTAACATACAGCATGTGTCAGCAAAGAGCTGAAATGCAAAAATGTAACATCATTCAGTTTGGTTATTGATGTAGGTATTCTTAAAGAAGTGTGGGTAGATGGAAATGCAATTTTGATATCAGTGCCCTTTTGGTTCCGTGGTCCACATGCCACCTTACCATCATATGAAACTGCAGTTTAAAGCATTTACATAAAACATACGGTAAAACTTTGACCTGTAGGGCAGTTTGTAATGTTTACACTTACATGACGTACATACTGAATAACTTTTAGAACTGCAGTATACTGCAGTATAGGTGAGTGCCATGCCAACATGCAGAGTAGGTTTGCCTGTTTTCCTAACCTGAAACAGTTCAGTGAATGGCATTTAAAAGCCCCAGTGCCAGCGCAAAAACAATTTTGTGTGATTAAGTCCTGCAGAATTTTCCATATTTAAAATGAGTATTAGAAATGTCCATTGGAATGTGTGTCAGTCTTCAGTGAGGACGTTAGAAACAGGCCGTCTCATATTGTGTTATGGCCTCTGAAGTTGCTTTTTGGTGCGACATTTTACACTGCTGCTGTAAGTTTTAAGTATGCAGTAGGGCTTAGTACATTAATTGGTATAATACAGAGCATCTCATTTCTAGCTTTATGGTGGAAGAGCTGATGATATGTGGGCTTATAATATCACAGACAGCCAAACCAATAACAAGCAAGGTTACTTTAAGTTAGTCTGTAACATCTCTTTGGCAGTAGCATTCTTTATTCAAATCTCAAGGTGTTCTGAGACACTGTGTTAAACAAACAACTCACTTTTTAAAAGGATTTATTTCTGATCTGCATGTATGGCATAATTTTCTTTTTGCACTGCTGAATACATGTACTTATATGGTAAAAGGACATGTTGATAGGTAGACCAGCTGTGGGAAGTCATGTTTTCCAGCCAGTTCTCTTGATTCCTACTGAAGTTCAAATTTTGTGAGTTTTGTTTTAGTAACTTTCATACTGTTTTCTGGGCTATGACACCACGCAGTCTGTGTTTTGGAGGCATCTAGTACTTCCATTTTGAGGGTAGTTGTACTTTATTTTTGCAGTTGAGGGAGTATTTTATTGTTGTGCGTTCAGGTAATTCAAGAATTAACTTTTTCTTCTTGCATTTGAGGTACATCGTACGTTGAATTTGTCGTCACGTAATGGATTGTGAAGTGCACATTCTGGATTTAAGTTCCCCATATTACCATAATGGGTTTAGCTGGTTTTTGTTCCCCTTCCAGTTGTGCCTGCTATAATTTAAGTAAATTCTTTAAGTATCTCTGAAAGGCATTGAAAACTGTCTTATTATAGCTTAGCAGACCTTACTTGTCAAACTGTTTGCAGTTGTTGCTGCACTCAGTATGCAGCTGCCCCACATCTCTGCTTACCTTGTGTTCATGTTTGAAACTTATGGGGGGGGGGGCCAGTAATTCCCAAATTGTTAAAACTGTTTATTTAAAATATTTGTACAAGTTTGAAACTTTGGTCCCCCTCGGATTCCACCCCCTATGACTGGATGCAGTGATCCCAGCATCGTGCCACTGCTGGAAACATTGTCTAAAATCTTCAATGGAAATGCTGTCAAGGGCCGCCAGCAGTTCTTATTGAACTGCTGCAGCATCAGAAAAATGCCTCTGTTTTGGCTACAGACAAAATGGTGATTGTGTCCTACCCACCCTGCTCTCCCAAACTTGCTCTTTGCTGCTTCCCCCCCCCGGGATGAATTGGAATTTGAAAAGGAGGTGTTTGCCGACGTTGCAGAGGGTCAGTGATAATCACTGGCGGCCCTTGACAGCATTCCCTTGAAGATTTTGGACAATGTTTCCAGCAGTGGGACCAGCACTGGGATCACTGCATCCAATCACAGGGGGAGTACTTTGGAGGGGGCTAAAGTTTCAAACTTGTACGAATATTTTAAATAAATGTTTTTGTAATAGTTATGGGAAGTTTTGGGTTTCCCCTTATGTGCTTGGAATATGGAATATTTTTTATCATTCCTTACAGAAAATTCAATTACATTGATTTGGCAAAGTCAAGCTTCATATGATCCATACTGTCAGCAATATTTGTAAGAGTCCTGTAATATAAATGCATCGTTAAGTGCCATTACATTTAGATGTAAACACAAAGAAGTGTTGGTGAATGGCACAGTCTGATGACTGTCGGTCACTGGCAGCCTTTGTATTACTGCCCTGAAAAAAAGGCTCCAAGTCATAGACTCTTCCACCTATCTGTAAGTGTTGCATTGCTCATATTTGCAACTACTTACATAATTCATGTAATAAAATCATATTTGTCATTCATGCAACTCTATGCCTAGATATAATTGCTTTAATTTATTTTAATTGCACTGGAAACATGCAGTAATATTGGTGTACATAAATCATTTTTAGTTTGTACAGTGTTGGTAGAATGATTTGTAATGTCCACTTTGCATGCCTGTCATTTAGTGCCTTCAGCTAATTCAACACTTGCACTTCCTTCCCTATTTTTGCTGTAAGCCATTTGAAGTGTAAACTATGCAGTTATTATAAAGCCCTGTGGGTGGGATGCATGTTAGTGGCTGATGGAGTTTTGTCACGCAGGATTTAATTGACATATGACGATAAAAATTAACAACATGTTCCTTAGCTGTATACGTGTGTTCTCATGATGACTCTGAATGGTATGATAGTGCTACAAGGCTCTCGTATGTTCCGTTTTTCAGTGTCCATGGGAGTTTATATTTTAGGGTGTTGTCCTGTTATGTGAGGGTACTGGTTCTATTGGGAAATACTCTTCTACACAGTTCAGAACATTCAGTGGTCTTTCTTTGAAAACCCTTACATTTTAGGCATTTCACTAGATACCAGCGGTTTATTTCTGGTACTTTGACACATGTTTGGATTTAGTTTAAAAAAACAGAATACCCTTTTACTGACCATCCTGCACAGAATTCTAAGTGTTTAAACAAAGGTGCATATTCTGAAGATTTCATCCTTTTTCTCTTTTAGTAATAAATTATGTGTTTATCTTGAAAGCAAGTATACTACATGGAGCACCTGCAACTGCAGTTTGTCATGGGTACATAAATTTATGGTTATAAATTGTGATGTTGGCGTACTGTGATGTGATGGTGGCAGTAGGACATAACATACTGTGATGTGATGGTGGCAGTAGGACATAACATACTGTGATGTGATAATGGCAGTAGGACATAACATACTGTGATGTGATGATGGCAGTAGGACATAACATACTGTGATGTGATGATGGCAGTAGGAACATAAGATAGAAGCTGCCCCAGGGAAGAGTCACAGTTAGGGTGCCACATGGTGTACGATAATTTACAACCCTGCCATCTTCAGGTTAGTTTTGTGAAACTTTGATATTTGGTGAAGTAAGTCAATTATTTCAGATCCAAACTGTCATTTTCATTTGTCTGTAGCTACTGTGGCAAGGGTGTTACCCCCACCTCTGCATGATTTCGCTTATCAATGCGAGCCACTGTTTAACTTAATCTACCAAATAAGTATCTGGGCAGTGTAATACTTGACACTTGTTTGGAACAACATTTTGGTAATGTTTTTGAGGGGACATTCTGTTGATATGTTAGTTTGCAGCCATTATGGAACATGGAGAGATGACAGGGTATTGTAGATGGCTGTTCGCTCGTTAGGAAGGAACTATTTTGGATTGTTAAACTACAGATTTTTCTTGCAGTGGTTTAAAATATTAAGAATGGCATGTTGAGTGCTATTACAATAGGTTCATACCTTTATTTGGATTAAGAGTAACTGAAATATGGTGCAAATGAATAAAATCTAGTGTGCATAGAATTCCTCAGTCTTGGTGCTATGCATTTACTGTTAAAAGAGAATTAATCTTGCTTCCTATTTAGGAGAGTTATAGGAATTATTAAGTATCAGGAGTGGGCATGTGAGGCATTGAAGTAGGGTTGTTCTGTTGTTGGACCTGCCATAGGCCGACAAGCCCTCCACGCCAGTGTCCAAGGTCACGACCCCAACCTGTTCCGGAGCGCCCACGCTGCCTGGCTCCAGTGGAGTGAAATCTGCCGTGCCCGGAGTGGTGCTCCCCCCGGGGGCCTACCCCCCCTTCTCCCTGGTGGCTGGGGGAGTTGGGGGCTCCCGAAGCAGTGACACTAGCCCTTACAACAGCGTGGCACCCTCCCCTTACTCCAGACCACCTATGGTAGGATTTTAGAAAGAATAGTTTCCCAGTATCTTTGGGCTCAGACCTTCCAAGCTAATATTCTGTGAGTGGTGAATTTTTTTTATTATATTTACTTGAATCCAGACTGTATGCTTTTGGTCTTGGACAGCAGTTTGAGCATTTGTGTATGGTTGATGAAACATTTACTGTGGAGTAAGTGGCTTCATTGTTTTAAACATGTTTTTCTTTCTTCTTTTTGAAATAAGACCTGGTGAGATTCAGATGTACGTAAGGGAAGGGGAAAATAAGGATGTGAGAAACAAACATCTCCTGAAATTTTGATGGTTCATTGTAAGCTTGCTTTTGTGACTTTTTTCTCATTTTCTCTGTGACTGTTTTAACATTTATTGTTCTCCCCCTTCCCCATATTAGGTTTTGTTTGCAAATCGGTTTGAACTGTCTGACATGATTATTGTCCAATTGTCTGTGAAGTAGGTGAGTAAAACCCAGTGGTTGATTGAAATCATACTGTAAAGTTGAATGTCAATATTGTTGATTTGGTAATCCTTCATTGCAACAATTTATTCTTCTTGTAGTGTTGTGTTCATATACTATAAGCATTTCGTTAAACATTTTCTTGTAAGGTGTATGTGTTTTTAATTTATCACTATATGGTTACCTGCATGTTCCTTTTTGTACTTAATAAGTACTGGTGTGTTTTGGATTTGAAGTGTGTAATGAATACAAGAACAATAAATAGAACTTGAATATTGGCGTAGTTGAAGGAGACAGGCCATTGCTAGTTCTTTCCCATTAAGCAGTATGTTAGGTGTGTAATTCAGAATGACTTCACAATTTATGGGTTTCTCAATCAGATAATTTCAGCTTTTAATTTTGTTAGGAATTCCATGTTGATTAAATTAGTGTCCTTTTTTTGTACATGTATGTAAATTTGGTGTTCCTGTATAAATCACACTGTGTAAGCTGATCTGGTTTTAGCATTGACAGCCATGTAAACTATACTTTTGAAACCTCCATATAACAAAATTCAAGGGGTGCAGATTTTGTATGGAGAACACAGGACGTACATCTCATCAGCATCAAAGGTACCGTATCATGTGGACATGTTGCTTTGTGGAGAGATAGATGTGTCTGGTTAGAGGCATTTACGTTTCGTCATGAAGTGACCATTATTTTTTTTAAGTCTTAAAATTAGATGGAAATATGTGTGTAATTGCCTAACTATATGTTCCATGGAATCAAAATTTATTGAAAGTGAGAAGAGGGTGTGAACTAAATCATATAAACACTAAATATACACAACTAGCGCAGAACAAAAGTATTGTTTGGATTTCACATAAAGCATATAAATGTTAAATTTAATGTGTTGTATTTAGCAGTTAATAACATTTGGAGTCATTTTTAAACAATTAAGACTCATCAGAAGATAAAAGTGAGTGTGTATTTAAGTTTCTGATTAATCTTTCTTCTAATGGGACCTGAACGTTGGAAGGTACTGTAGCTACTTGGATTCAAGTAAATATAGTGCATTATTGTTGGATCACTTAAATTTTTTTTGTAATTCAGTGCTAACTGTATATACAAAGATTCATCTAGCATTACACGTAGTTGGTAGTTGGCCTGAATTGAAAGGTCTGAAAGCTGTTTACACTCATAAAACCATTTTGTATTAAATGGGGTATTCCTCATGCCGAACACTTTGTTTTGTTAATGTACTTTTAATTGTGCGTATGTATTCGTAACGTTTTGATGTGTTGTCTTACTTTAAAATGCATGAAGATGATGATCGTGGCAGATTTGTTCAACATCTTTCATATAAATACCCTGGCCCAGGCAGCATGTCCTTTATCCTCAGCCATAAATTTGGAAACAACTTTTGAATTGTCCAGTAATACAAACAGAAACTGTGCCAGCAAGACTGTATTTAAGGGCATGTGATCTATGGGCACAAATTTAAGCCAAGATGTCAGAACATTTTACCCTTTAATAGAAACCTGTTTATGTAATGGTGCTTTTTTCTGAGTTTAATTGCTACAAGAGGAAGAAATTTTAACAAATTCGATTTATTACTAAATTGGTAGACATACGGTCTGCTGCGTTTGGCATTTCCTCATAAAGTACTCTGTAGGTTGAATTCTGGGGCTGGCCTTCCTTTAATTTGTTTCATGGTTTTCCTGCATCTCTCCTGGCAAATACTGGACTGGCACCTTAAAACAAGTCAGTATAACTTTGGCTTTTCCCATAATAAAGTTTTATTGTATTCTGATATACATTAGTTGTCTTCGTTCATTTGATGTAAAGTGTAAACAAGAAATGTTTAGATGATAAGCATGTTTTGGGGTATCAACTTCTTGCTAAACCGTCAACTCTGAAGTTTTCTTTAGTGCCATAAAACAATCAGTGCGTGCTTCAAAGTTATGTTTGTTGTATTTGGAGGCACCTAATATGTGTTTGCAACACTGTTAACAAAAATGTTAGCCATATTTAAGTATGTTAAAAAGATCAGCTTTTGATTGTGGATTAATGCTGAGGATTTAATTATTTCCACATGCAAGTAATGATTAGTGAGACCAATCACAGTTTTGGGTCATTTGACTGTTATAAAGAATACACTTATAGAAGTTATGTATATACTTCCCAACTGTAACTTATGCATTGAATAGTTTTTATGAAATTTTATATTAGAAAATTTTACTAAGATTGTTGACAATTTCCAGTTGTGATTAAAATGGAGAAGGGTAATTGGACAGTTACTTGAAGACCCATGTGTGTGTCTTAGCTTCATCTTGAGTGTACTTATTATATATTTATTGGAACAAAAAACACATCAAGAAAGCACACATTAAATGCTATATACTTGATAGTTTCAAGAGGTACATAAAAGGGAGTATTCACAATAGAATATTTATGCTTTATGTGTGTTTCCAAAGTTTGTTAGTGTGTGTTCTGTATTTCTGTTATGATTTCATTCAGCCATCTTATGATTCACAGTTCATTAATTTACTGTGTTATTATTTTATCTTTGATTTCACAGAGCCTATGGAAAGTAATTTTTTTGTCTGGGTTAGATATGTATGAGGGTAAGTCAGGAAGTAAGTTACCCTATTTTGTTTCTGTGAAACAGATGATCAAAACCAGCTTTTACTTTGTTATAAGTTTGTACTGGTTCCACCAATGGGTGGCAGGTACTTTCATCAGTGCAGGAAAAGTAGCACTGGCACTGTGTTAGTTGGAAAATGGTGACCCAACTGAAGGAATGGACAAGGGAAGAGGTGTGGGCTGTTACCCAGCTCCTGTGGGCAGAAAACATGGAACCTGTGAACATGACAGACAGACAGACAGACAGACAGACAGAGTGGCTGTGTGTGGTGCAGGTGTGATATCAATTCAACAAGTGCAGAAATGGTGCTGTTACTTTCCAACTGATCAGGTGATTGTCACAGACGGGACAGAATTGGCAATCTCTCACATAAGACTCAGGTGTCATTTCTTCGTTTCAAACCTTCGCCGTGTTCTGAATGTTATATTCCTTCTTTTTGGTGATTCCCCAGCATCTGAATTTTGTATGCCGACGTTTCGGAACACTTTGTCTATCCCACGTTTTGGAATGCTCTGTCCCACGTTTTGGAACGCTCTGTCTGTCCCACGTTTAGGAACGCTCTGTCCCAAGTTTTGGAACACTGTCCGTTCCACGTTTCAGAACGCTCTGTCCCACGTTTTGGAACGCTCTGTCTGTTCCACGTTTCGGAATGCTCTGTCTGTCCCACGTTTCAGAACGCTCTGTCTGTCTCATGTTTCGGAATGCTCTGTCCCATGTTTAGGAACTCTCTGTCTGTTCCACGTTTCAGAACACTGTCTGTCCCACGTTTTGGAACGCTCTGTCTGTTTCACATTTCGGAATGCTCTGTCCCACGTTTAGGAACTCTCTGTCTGTTCCACGTTTCGGAACACTGTCTGTCCCACGTTTTGGAACGCTCTGTCCCACGTTTCGGAACACACTGTCTGTTCCACATTTAGGAATGCTCTGTCTGTCCCATGTTTCAGAACGCTCTGTCTCACGTTTCGGAATGCTCTGCCCCACGTTTAGGAACGCTCTATCTGTTCCACGTTTCGGAACGCTGTCTGTTCAACGCTTTGGAATGCTCTGTCTGTTCCACGTTTTGGAATGCTCTGTCTGTTCCATGTTTCGGAACGCTTTGTCTGTTCCATGTATCAGAACACACTGTTCCATCTTCATAGACAGTGTAAGCAGGAAGAATGACCGGTATGAGATTGTTGGGGTATTGATATGGGAAAAGGTTTGGCTTGGAAACAGCCAATCAGAAGGAGGGGGGATGGGGAGGGGGAGCGTCCAGGTAGAGAAACAGGCTGTGGAGGGCAAAGTCCCCAAGTGGAGACCAGTAGTACATATGTGAGGGAGAAATGGTGCTGTGTTTTAGTGAAGAAGGGGAGCCGTTTGATGGTAGATATCAAACATTTGTGTTTCAGGTGGCTGTCTCCTTTCTTTAAGCTTGTGCAGGTGTTTCCGGGATATGTTTAAGGTCAGGCCGTCTTCTCTGTTCATGTTGTGTGGGTGCATTTCCAGTTCAGTGGCTTCCCTGATGAGTTGTCCTTGTATCAGGTTTTAGCAGAAAGAAGTTTTGTGTCTTGTAGTTTCGTATGGTTCTGGTTGATACTGCGTTCTGCTACTGCTGATTATTGGTTTGTGCTAGTCGTATATGCATATTGTGTTCTTTGATTCTGATTTTGATAGATTTGGCCCCTTGGTCCAATATAAACCTTGGCGCATTCATGTGGGATGCTGCATACATCTGGCTTTTTTAATCCCCAAGCATCCTTGACAGGAGGAAGGTAGCTGTAGATTTTCCTTAGCAGCAGAGCGACAGTTTTGTTGTTGTGTTTGGCTAGAATTCTGCTCAGTCAGCCGTATGCTTTCTGGGTGTAAGGTATGAATACAGTTGAGGTGGGTGTATTGTTGGTCTTGGCGGTCCGTGTTGCAGGTTTCAGGGTTCGTCAACCAACGACAATCCCTCCTCAACTACATTCATATCTTACACCCAGACAACATATGGGTGACTCATTGGAATGCTGGCCAAACAAAACATCAAAAGCGTTGCTCTACCACCAAGGAAAATCTACAGCTACCGTCCAACTGTCAAAGATACTTTAGGATTAAGGATGCCAGATGTATGCAGCATCCCACGTGAATGCGGCAAGGTTTATATTGGACAAAACGCTCGATCTAGCAAAATCAGAATCAAACAACACAATGTATGTATATGACTAGTACAAACCAATAATCAGCAGTAGCAGAACGCAATATCAACCAGAACCATACGAAACTACAAGACACAAAACTTCTTTCTGCTAAAACCTGATACAAGGACAACTCATCAGGGAAGCCACTGAAC
>Ga0123357_10002911_pt1 | contig 19316 bp, 15 predicted proteins | sample TergutEmb28metaG_FD_89873 | JGI IMG/M metagenome (GOLD analysis project Ga0123357, IMG submission 89873) | Embiratermes neotenicus P4 segment gut microbial communities from Petit-Saut dam, French Guiana - Emb289 P4 | ecosystem: Host-associated > Arthropoda: Insects > Digestive system > Gut ...
ACCCCACCAGCCACCCGAGACCACTCCAACCCCACCAGCCGGTCCACCGCACCCCGGAACTCCCCAACCGCCCCCAGCCCATCGACCGGCCCAAGACCGTCAACGCCTCCCGGCCCATAGACCGGGCCAAGACCGCCGGCGACCGAACCAGATGCGTTGCCTGGCTGCCCCGCCGCGGGGTCGACCGGCAGCGGCAGGGCGCCGGTCCGTGGTGGGGCGAGGGTCTCGAACACCCCTCCATTCTATCGAACAACAGTTCGAAAAGCAAATGCGTCCGCACTCCTGAGAAAGTGAATCCAGCGATCTTGAAATAGTGATGTTCCGCCCCGCCAACTTCCGGGGCTGAATCGGTCCAAACAAGTATTGCGCGCGCTGGGCGGACGATTGACCGAGCCAATCGGGGCGTGCGATCGGGGTGTCCATCTGCTTATGGGAGAGAATGGCTCGGGGAGACTGATGCGAATCTCTCTGGCGTGTCGCCGCGAGGCCCCTGAACCGTGGGTTTCGGAAAGTCGGGGAACCCTGGGCCTCGAGAAATCTGGGACCTCCGGTGTTGGGGTTGCGCATAAGTGTCGTGATGTCTGGCCAGGGCCTGGGCGACTAGTGGTGAACAGTGCGGCCCACCATGAAAACTGGACGCGAGGGAAATCCAGCGCAGGAAATCCGGCGCGCTGTTCTTGGTGGTTTGGTGGCTGCGAGGCTGATCGAAGCGGGTCGGCCCGGCTGGTGCCGCGTGAATCGTTGCGCCGGCTCTGCTCGCGGCGCGGGGATGGTCAGCTCGCGCTCCACTCGGCGGGAACCATCTCGCGAAGCGCCCGCCGGCGGCGGCGCCAAGACAGATGGTCGATGTAGAGAGCGCCTCGCAGGTGGTCGGTCTCGTGCAGCAAGCAGCGAGCGAGCAGCCCGGTCCCGTTCACTGACAGGGGCGCGCCGACGCGATCGGTTCCAACGACGGTCACCCGCGAGGGCCGGGGCAGCGATGCGAACGGGCCAGGCACCGACAGGCATCCCTCGTCGCCGGGATCGATCGGTCCGGAGGCTTGCACGACGTGTGGGTTGACGACATGCCCGACGCACTGGCGGTCGTCCCCGTCGAGGCAGTCGTAAACGAACACGGCGAGGTCAACCCCAAGCTGCGGCGCCGCGAGCCCAACGCCGTCGGCGGCACGCATCGAGGCGAACATGTCCTCGATCAACGCGGCCAGCGAGTCGTCAAACGCGGTGACCGGCCGACTGGCGCGGCGCAGCACTGGATCGCCAACCATCACGATCTTGCGAGCCGTTCCCGTCATGGCAACGCAGCGTAGTGGGCGGGTGGACGCGCTGCCCGAGCTTGTCCCGGAGGGCGGTCTGCCACGGCGGGGAGGGCGGGTTTGTCGCGCGCTCTGCTTCCCGGAATGGACCGGACCCGTGTCGGCGGCGGGGAGGGCGGGTTTGTCGCGCGCTCTGCTTCCCGGAATAGGCCGGACGCGTGTCGGCGGCGGGACAGCCCCGGATCGAGCGCGGGGCGGATCCGACCGGCCGGCGACCGATCAGCTACGCCATGAATGGGACGTGCGTCACATCTGAACGCGGTGGCCACCCAACGGAGTGGCGCACCGCATAGTTTCGCAAAATCTGACGTCCGGTACGAGACGTCCCGTCCGAGGGGGACCGTCGTGGCTGTTCGCCTGACTTTCGCGTTGGTCATGTTGGTGATCACGGCGGCGCTTGTCACGCGGCGCGCGATCTGGCTGGTCAAGCTGATCCGTTCCGGCCGGCCCGCGCCGGGGCGGCTGGACGGCCTCGGCGTCCGCGCGCGAACCGAGGCCCGCGAGGTGCTCGCGCAGCGCAAGCTACTGAAATGGACCGTGCCGGGGGTGATGCATTTCCTCACCTTCTGGGGCTTCATGGTTTTGGCCATTACGATTGTCGAGGCCTACGGCGCGCTGGTGTACAGCAACGACTTCGCTTTCTGGTGGTTCGGGCGCGCCCGGTGGCTGGGGTTCCTGGAAGATCTCATGGGGCTCGCGGTGCTGATCGCGATCATCTACTTCGGGATCAACCGCGCGCGCAACGGTCCCAAGCGCCGCAAGCGCGCCAGCCGTTTCTATGGCTCGCACAACGGCCCGGCCTGGGTGGTGCTGGCCATGATCTTCTTGGTTGTGCTGACGCTGTTCGTCTATCGCGGGGCGCAATACAACACCGGTCACTTCCCGTGGGGCGAGTCCAAGGCGCCGTTCATGTCCTACTCGGTCGCCAAGGCACTGGGCTCGGGCGCGCACAACTATTGGCTGGAGACCACCTTCCTGATCGCGCAAATGGCCGTCATCTTCGGCTTCCTGGTGCTCGTGATGCACTCCAAGCATCTGCACATATTCGCCGGACCGGTGAATGTGCTGGTGAAGCGCGAGCCCGCCGCCCTGGGCGCGCTGCTCCCAGTGACCGACTCGGACGGCCAGCCGCTTGACTTCTCCGACCCGGAGAACTTGTCCGAGGACACGGTGTTCGGGCGCGGCGCGATCGAGGACTTCACCTGGAAGGGCCGGCTGGACTTCGCCACCTGCACCGAGTGCGGCCGCTGCCAGTCCCAGTGCCCGGCCTGGAACACCGGCAAGCCGCTGTCCCCGAAGCTCGTGATCATGGACCTGCGCGACCATCTGTTCGCCAAGGCCCCGTACCTCATCGGGGGAAAACAGATCGCCGACGACGCCGCCGAGCCGGAGTGGGCTGACCTGCCACGCGGGCACGGGGTGGCCGAGTCCGGCTTCCTGCGCGCGCCCGGTTCCGGGGCGGAGCAGGCGCAGCGCCCGCTGGTCGGCGACGCCGCGTCCGGCGGGGTGATCGACCCGGACGTGCTGTGGTCGTGCACCACCTGCGGGGCGTGTGTCGAGCAATGTCCGGTTGATATTGAGCACATCGACCACATCGTTGACATGCGCCGCTACCAGGTGCTGATCGAATCCTCCTTCCCGTCCGAAGCCGGCGTGATGCTGCGCAACATCGAGAACAAGGGCAACCCGTGGGGGCTCGGGGACAAGGCGCGCGAGGAGTGGACCGACGGCCTCGGCTTCGAAGTGCCCCGTGCGGAACCGGGCGAGCCGCTGCCCGCCGACATCGAGTACTTGTTCTGGGTCGGCTGCGCCGGCGCGCTGGAGGACCGCTCCCGAAAGGTGACCCGGGCGTTCGCCGAGCTGCTGCACGTCGCCGGCGTCAAGTTCGCGATCCTGGGCGCGGGGGAGAGCTGCACCGGCGACCCGGCGCGCCGGCTCGGCAACGAGTTCTTGTTCCAGATGCAGGGCATGCAAAACGTCGAGGCGCTCAACTCGATCTGCGGCGACCAGCTGCTGAAGGTGGTCGCCACCTGTCCGCATTGCTTCAACACCCTGGCCAACGAGTACCCGCAACTGGGCGGGAACTACCAGGTGGTGCACCACACCCAGCTGTTGGGCCAGCTGGTCGCCGAGGGCCGGTTGGTCCCGGTGGAGCCGGTGGACAAGACGGTCACCTACCACGACCCGTGCTACCTGGGCCGGCACAACAAGGTGTACACCCCGCCGCGCGAGGTGCTGGGCGCGATCCCGGCGCTGCGCTCGCAAGAGATGCACCGGCACGGCGATCGCGGCTTCTGCTGCGGCGCCGGGGGGGCGCGCATGTGGATGGAAGAGAAGATCGGCAAGCGCATCAACGACGAGCGCGCTGAGGAGGCGCTGGGCCTGGACCCAGACCTGATCTCCACCGCGTGCCCGTTCTGCATGGTGATGCTCGGCGACTCGGTGACCGCCAAGCAGGCCGACGGCACCGCCCGCGAAGGCGTGCGAGTGCTCGACGTCGCGCAGATCCTGCAACAGTCGTTGGCCGCTCCGGTGCCGGCGGCGGATCCGGTCTGAGCCGGCCGCGCACCCAGGCGCCCACCCCCGGGGCGGTCAACGCCCGGCGGCGGGGCGCTCCTACGCGGGGTGCCCCGCCTCGTCCGGGCGCTCCTTCGCGGGGTGCCCCGCCTCGTCCGGGCGCTCAGGCGTGGTGCTGTTGCTCCTCGTGTGCGATGCGGACCGCTTGGGCCGGGTACAGCGCGTCGAACTGGGTTCGGTACTTGTCGAGCACGACCTTGCGCCGCAACTTCAAGCTGGGGGTGATCTCCCCGTCCTCGATGGACAGGTCCCGCTCGAGGATGGTGAACTTCTTGATCTGCTCCCAACGGTTGAGCTGCAGGTTCAGCTCGTCGATGTAGCCGTCGATGAGTTCCCGGGTCGCGTCGGCCCGCGCGATCTCGGCGATCGACCGGTCGCCCATGTCGTGGGCGCTGGCCCATTCGAGGATCGCCTCGACGTCCAGGGCCACCAGCGCCGTCACGTACGGCCGACCCTCGCCACCGACGACCAACTGTGAGACATATGGGCAGATGCCCTTGAACAAGGTGTCGATGGCCGCCGGGGCCACGTACTTGCCGTTGGAGGTCTTGAGCACGTCCTTCTTGCGGTCGGTGAGCCGCAGGTAGCCGTCGACCAACTCGCCCAGATCTCCGGTGTGGAACCAGCCGTCGGGCTCGAACACCTCGGCGGTGCCCGCTGGGTCGTTGTGGTAGCCCTGCATCACGCTGGTCCCGCGCACCAGCACCTCCCCGTCGTCGGCGATCCGCACCCAAATGCCCGGGATCGGCGGCCCAACCGTGCCCAGACGGTTGTCCCACGGCCGGTTGACGAAGGACGCCGCGCTCGTCTCGGACAGCCCGTAGCCCTCCAGGATCGGCATTCCGAGCGCGTCGAACCACTCGGCGACGTGCTGGTTCAGCGCGGCTGAGCCGGAGATGAAGAAACGCAGGTGACCGCCGAAACGGTCCCGGATGGTGGAGAACACCAGCTTGTCGGCCACCGCCAGCCGCGCCGCCAGCCAAGGCGACGGCCGCTTGCGGCGCTGGCGCGCCTGCGATCCCTTGCGACCGACCAGGATCGCCCAGTCAAACACGCGCGCTTTGAGGCGTCCCTCGGCATGGGCGGTGTCGCGCACCTTCGCGTAGGCCTTCTCGAAGATCCGCGGCGCGGCGCCCATGAAGGTGGGCTGCACCACGGCGAGGTTGTCGACGATCCGATCGACCCGACCGTCGATGACGGTGATCAGGCCGGTCGGCAGCGCCAGGGTGAGCAGCGCTTTGCCGAACACATGCGAGAGCGGGAGCCACAGGTACTGGATGTCGTCCGGCAGCAGGATGCCCAGCTCGTCGACCCCGCGCGCCAAACTGGTCCACGCCGCGTGGGTCAGGCGGGCGCCGCGGGGGATGCCGGTCGTCCCGGAGGTGTAGATCAGGGTGGCCAGGTCGTTGGGCTGAATCGCCGCCACGCGGTCGTCGATCACGTTCGGCTCGCGGTCCAATCGAGCCTGGCCGATCCGTTCCAGCTCGTCCAGGGAGATCACCCAGTCGCCGTCCGCCGAACCGTGCCAGGTCACCACCCGGAGCACCTGCGGCAGCGTGGCCCGGTCGAGTTTGGCGAGTTGGGCGTCGTCCTCGGCGAACACGACCCGGCTCTCGGAGTTCGCGACGATGTGGGCGACCTCGCTGGCGACGCTGGTCGGGTAGACCGTCGTGGTGGCCGCCGCCGTGAACATCACCGACATGTCGATGAGCGCCCACTGGTAGCTGGTGGCCGAGGCGATCGCGATCCGGTCCTGCGGGGCGACGCCCAACTCCACCAAGCCGGCCGCGATCCGACGCGCCCTATCGGCGACTTGCGTCCAGGTGACGCTCTCCCACTCGGTGACCGGGCCGGGGGCGTTCGCGCTCCCCGGAGCCGGGAACCGGTAGGCCGTCGCGTCTGGGGCCGCGGCCACGCGGTCGAGGAACAGCCGGGCAACCGAAGCGGCGCGCCGCTCCAGCGCGTCCGGATCAACGGGCTCGGGTGCGGTCACGCCCCCGGCCTGGGGCGCAGTCAGTGTCATGCACGTCACGGTAAGGCTTACCCGCCGGTAGCACAATGCCAGGATCGCGCGACGGTCGAGGGCCTGTCGGAAATCCATTGGTTTGCCCGACTGCTCGGTGGCCCGGCGCCAGTCGGCGGGCGACTGCGGAGCTTGGTCGCTGACGCGACGCGACGACGGACGGCGTGGCGATCAGCGGCGCTCTCCCAGACGAGCGTGCGAGGATGGCGCGGTGACTGCGGCGCCTCCTCCGTGCCCGCCGAGCCGCAGCGACCACACGGCGCGGCGGGCCAGCCAGGGGATTGGCGGCCCATGGGGCAGGTACGCGGCGACGCTCGGGTGGTGGACGCCGTTGCGCGTGCTGCTGGCGCTGGTCGCGGTGACCCTGGTGCTGGCGTATCTGCAGAAGTCGCCCTGCGCGGACGGCGCCTGGACCGGCAGCAAGCAGTACACGCATGCCTGCTACTCGGACGTGCTGCCGTTGTGGAGCGCCGAGCACCTTGACACCGGCGCCGTCCCATACCGGGATCAGGCGGTGGAGTACCCAGTGCTCACCGGCGGGTTCATGTGGCTGACGGCGGGGATCACGCACGGGGTGTCCGGGGCCATCAAGTCGATCAGCCCGGTGCAGCTGTTCGGCATCGTCACCGCGTTCCTGCTGGCGGCGTGCGGGTTGCTGGTCGCCGCCGGGACGGCCGGGGCGTCGCGCCGGCGGCCCTACGACGCGGCGATCTTCGCGCTCAGCCCGCTGCTGGTGTTCCACGCCTTCTCCAACTGGGACTTGTTGGCGATGGCGTTCACCAGCTGCGCGCTGTGGGCGTGGGCCCGGTCGAGGCCGGTGGCGGCAGGGGTGTTGATCGCGCTGGGCACCTCGGCGAAGCTGTACCCGGTGCTATTGCTGGTGCCGATCGTGCTCCTCGCGTTGCGCACGGCCCGGGTCCGCGAGGCGGCGTGGGCGGTGGTCAGCGCCACGTTCGCCTGGTTGGCGGTGAACCTGCCGATCGCCATCGCCTACCCGCACGGGTGGTCCGAGTTCTATCGGTTCAGCGCGGACCGGGTCGCCGAGGCGAGCACCTTCTGGTACATGGGCCACTACCTGCGCACCGTTGGCTGGTTCGGCCCCGGATACGACTCCGGGTGGAAGCCCCCGGGTTACGCCGTGGCCCTGCTGTGCGTCGGCGCGGTTGGCGTCGTGTTCGCGCTCGGCGCGCTGGCCCCGGCCCGGCCGCGCATGGGGCAGCTCGTGTTCTTGGTGGTGCTTGCGTTCTTGCTGTCCACCAAGGTGTGGAGCCCGCAGTACTCGCTTTGGCTGGTTCCCCTGGTGGCGCTGGCCCGGCCGCGGTGGCGGATCACGCTGCTGTGGCAGTTCAGCGAGATCATGGTGTGGATCATGACGCTGTTGTGGCTGCTCGGCGGTGACAGCCACGGCATTGACTACGGCTGGCTGATGATCACACTTCTGGTCCGGGACGGGTTCCTGGTCGCGATAGCGGTGCTGGTGGTGCGCGAGATGTGGCACCCGGAGCGGGACGCGGTTCGCGCGGCCGGATTTGACGATCCATGTGGCGGGCCGTTCGACGGCGCGCCGGACCGACCGTGGCGGCAGTGGCAGAGCGAGCTGGACCGTTGGGCGGCGCCAGGAGATTTCGCGGGGCCCCCGGGTGGCGCCGCGGATGATGGCGCGGATGATGCCGCGCGACGAGAGATCTGGGCGCAGCCCGCAGTCGGCTGACACGACCCGAGGCCGGTTGGCGCCGCCCGGGACCGCGCGCGGCCCGCGACCCGTCGACGCGGCCCGAGGCCGGTTCGATGATCTCGGGAAAAACGCGGGATTGTTGCGCGAATCCCGAGATGATCAGCGCGTGACGGTGCTAGGACGCCGCAGCCGCAGCCGCGGCCGCGACCAGCAAGGCGATGTCTTCGGCTTGGCCGGCCGCCGGCGTCTCGACGATCACGTCGCACCCCGCTTCCAACACGATCGCGGTCAGGCGCGCTGGATCGATCTGCCCGGTGGCGAAGTTCGCGTGGCGGTCCGCCCCGGAGCCGGCGGCGTCACGGCTGTTGTTCGCGTGCACCAGGTCGATGCGGCCGGTGATCGCGCGCACCCGGTCCACGATGCCCTCGCGGGGTTCGCCGCTGGCGTGCGCGTGACAGGTGTCGAGCGCGAATCCCGGCGAGAATTCACCGATCGCGTCCCACAACCGGGCGAGCTGGTCCAGCCGACGGGCCATCGCGTTGGCCCCGCCGGCGGTGTTCTCGATCAGGATGGGCACCGGGAAGCCGCCGTCGGCGTCCGCTTGGACGAACAGTTTGCGCCAGTTGTCAACGCCCGTCGCCGGGTCGTCGCCCGCGGTGAGGTGCCCGCCGTGCACCACAAGCCCGCGCGCGTCAAGCGCTGCGGCGGCCGCCGCGTGGCGGGCCAGCAGCTTTCGGCTCGGGATGCGCACCCGGTTGTTCAGCGTCGCGACGTTGATCACGTAGGGAGCGTGGATGTACACCGGCAGGCCGCTGGCGATGATCTCGGCGGCGAGCGGGTGCGGTGCGGGCGCCTTCCAGCCCTGCGGGTCAGCGAGGAAGAACTGCATCGCGCGCGCGCCAACCGAAGCGGCGCGGGTGAGTGGATCGGCGGCGTCAACGTGGGCGCCGATGGCAACCATCGCCCCAGGCTACCGGTCGCGGCCGCCGCGCGGCCGGTTGAAGCCGGCTGACGAGCGCCGCGCGGAACGCTTCCGCCGGTCCCGGGGCCTATGGTGTTCGCGTGGCTTTGGCGTTGTATCGCAAGTACCGCTCCGCGACGTTCGCCGACATCGTCGGCCAGGAGCATGTGACCGCGCCGCTGCGGCAGGCGCTCGCCGCCGGGCGGATAAACCACGCCTATCTGTTCAGCGGGCCGCGCGGCTGCGGCAAGACTTCCAGCGCGCGGATCCTGGCCCGCTCGCTGAACTGCGCGACTGGCCCGACCCCGACGCCGTGCGGCGAGTGCGACTCGTGCCGGGAGCTGGCCCCGAACGGCAGCGGGTCGATCGACGTGATCGAGATCGACGCGGCCAGCCACGGCGGGGTGGACGACGCGCGAGAGCTGCGCGAGCGGGCGTTTTTCGCGCCGGTGCGCGACCGCTACAAGGTGTACATCATCGACGAGGCGCACATGGTCACCACGCAGGGTTTCAACGCCCTGCTGAAGCTGATCGAGGAGCCGCCGGAGTTCTTGGTCTTCATCTTCGCCACCACCGAGCCGGACAAGGTTCTGCCGACGATCCGCTCGCGCACCCACCACTACCCGTTCCGGCTGATCCCGCCCGGCGTGATGCGGGCGCACCTGGAGCGGATCTGCGCCGCCGAGGGAGTCGGCGTGGAGCCGGCGGTGTTGCCGCTGGTCGTTCGCGCCGGGGGCGGGAGCGCCCGCGACGCGCTGTCGCTGCTGGACCAGCTGCTCGCCGGTGCCGGCCCGGAAGGGGTCACCTACGCGCGCGCGGTGGCGCTGCTCGGGGTGACCGACGACGCGCTGTTGGACGAGATGGTCGAGGCGTTGGCCGCCGGTGACGCCGCGGCGGTCTACGGCGCGGTCGATCGGGTGGTGGAGGCGGGGCACGACCCGAGACGGTTCGCTTCCGATCTGCTCGACCGCTTCCGGGATCTGATCATCATGGGCGTGGTGCCGGATGCGGCCGCGCGCGGGCTCATCGACGAGCCGGCCGATCAGTTGGAGCGGATGAGCGATCAGGTGGCGCGGCTGACCGGGGCCGCGCTGACCCGCTTCGCCGAGATCGTGCACGCCGCGCTGATCGAGATGCGCGGCGCCACCTCGGCACGGCTGGTGTTGGAGCTGCTCTGCGCGCGGATGCTGTTGTCCGATGCCGGCGGTGACTTGGCCGCGCTGGCACGGCGCGTCGAGCGGCTGGAGCGGGCGACGCATGCCGCCGGCGCGTCCAGGCCGGGCCGGCCGGCGCGTGACGCGGCGTCGGCCGGGCCGGCGAGTCCTCCGGCGGGTGTCGAGTCGCCCCGCGCCGCCGCGCCGTCGGCGCCGGGCTCATCGCCGTCGGCAGCGGCGCCGTCGCCATCGGCGCCGAGCCCGTCCCCGTCGGCAGCGGTGCCGTCGCCGACGGCGTCGTCGGCCGCGGCGGAGCCGGGGCGAGGCGGGCCGCCCAAGGACCTGGGCGCGTTGGATTCGGCCGGCTTGCGTCAGCTGTGGCCGCAGGTCCTTGATGTGGTCAAGCGATCCAGTCGCCGCACTCGAGCGCTGCTGGACAACGCGCAGGTCGCCGAGCTGGACGGCGACCTGGTCACGTTGACCACCGAGACCGCGCCGCTAGCCCGGATGATCGGCGAGGCGAGCAACACCGCGCTGTTGGTGCAGGCGTTGCAACAATTGCGGGGCGGGGCGTGGCGGGTGCGGGTCACCGTGGCCGGAGCCGACGCCGACGCCGCGCCGAGCCCCGCGAGTGGCGCCGCCGCGCGAGTCGGCGGGTCGCCGCCGGCGGTGGCCGGGGACGGGGCTGGGGGCCCGGCCCCCGAGGCTGACCCGTCCGAGCCTGGCCTCGGCGGCGCTCGGTCGGCGCCGGCGGCGCCGAGGGAACCGGATCCGCGCGATGACGATCCCCGGGATGAGGACTCGTCGGAGAACGAGCCGTCGGACGAGGCGGGCGGCGCCCCAGCGGTCAGCTCTCGGGCCGATCGTGAGGCCGAAGCGCTGCGGCTGCTCGAGACGACCTTCGGGGCGCGCCCCGTGGACGAGCAACAGCGCTGAGCCGGCCGTCGGCGGCGTCGCCGACGAGAACACGACGCACCAAACCACTTTCGCACAGCCGGCACAAGCCCGGGCGCCACTACGCTGAATTGGTGAGTGCACGAGGCGGCGGGTACGGCGGCCAGCCCAACATGGCGCAATTGATGAAGCAAGCCCAAAAGATGCAGGCGCAGTTGGCGGCGGCGCAGGCCGAGTTGGCCGAGGCGGAGGTCACCGGGCGCGCCGGCGGCGGGCTGGTCAGCGCGACGGTCACCGGCGCTGGGGAGTTGCGGTCGCTGACGATCGATCCCAAGGTGGTCGATCCGGACGATGTGGAGACGCTGGCGGACCTGATCGTCGTCGCGATCCGCGACGCCACCCGCGCGGCTGGCGAGCTTGCCAATGACAAGATGGCGCCGCTCGCCGGTGGCCTGGGCGGCCTGGCCGGTCCAGGTGGGCTCGGCGGGCTCGGCATGGCGGGGTTCTGAGAGGCGGTTGAACGGCTCGCATGTATGAGGGCGCGGTCCAGGACTTGATCGACGAGCTCGGGCGGCTGCCTGGGATCGGCCCGAAGAGCGCCCAACGCATCGCGTTTCATCTGCTCGGCGCCGACCCGGCCGACGTGACCCGGCTGGCCGCGACGCTGATACGGGTCAAGGACGAGGTCCGGTTCTGCCGGATCTGCGGCAACGTCGCGGCGGCGGAGGAGTGCCGCATTTGCGCCGACCCGCGACGCGACCCGGCGGTGATCTGCGTGGTGGAGGAGCCCAAGGACGTGGTCGCGGTCGAGCGGACCCGTGAGTACCGGGGCCGCTACCACGTGCTCGGCGGGGCCATCAGCCCCATCGACGGGGTGGGGCCGGACAACCTGCGCATTCGCGAGCTGCTGACCAGGCTCGCGGACGGGGCGGTGAGCGAGCTGATCCTCGCCACTGACCCGAATCTGGAGGGCGAGGCGACGGCGACCTACCTCGCCCGACTGGTGGTTCCGATGGGTCTGACGGTGACCAGACTGGCCAGCGGGTTGCCCGTCGGTGGCGATCTGGAATACGCCGACGAGGTGACTTTGGGCCGGGCGTTCTCGGGCCGGCGCGCGGTGGATTAGTGATGTTTTCCGCGTACCCGCCGCCCGCTGGACCGCCAGTGGCTGGACCGCCGATGGCCGGGCCGCCAGTGGCCGGGCCGCCGGCCCCGCCGGTGGGGTTGACCGGCGTGGGGCCGCCGGAGGCGAGTCCCGGACGGCCAGTGGTGGGCGTTCGGCCGCGCCGGCGGCATCGGGCCTTGTTCTGGTCCGCGGTGGTCGTCTGCTTTGGCGTGGCGGCGGTCGGCGCGGTGGTGGCGGTGACCGGATACCTGGGCGCGTCCCAGCCGGCGGGGGTGGTTCGCGACTATTTCGCCGCGTTGGCGCGCGGTGACGCCGCCGGCGCGCTGGCGTTGGGCGATCTGCCCGATGGCACCCACGCCTGGCTCACCGATGAGGTGTTGCGCGCGCAGAACGACATCGCCCGGATAACCGATGTGGTGCTCAGCGCCCGAGGCTCGGGGAACGCCCGCACCGTTGATGTGCAGTATCGGCTGGTCGGCGCCGATGGCGCGGTGCCGGTGGCCGACACCGTCCAGCTCACCCGGCAAGGCCGGGCGTGGCGGCTCACCCCGGCCGCGGTGGTGACCCACGTGAGCGTGGTGAAGGCCGGCGACCGCGCGCGGCTGGCTGGCAGCGCGGTGCCTTCCGGGGACGTGCTGCTGTTTCCCGGGGCGTTGCCGATCACGTTCGCGGCGTCGGCGCTCGCCGTGCCCGCTGCGCAGCGCGTGGTGCGGTTCAGCGGCGGCGGTCTGGTCGTCGCCGAGCCGCAGGTGACGGCGGCGGCGCGCGGCACGGTTCAGGCCGCGCTGCGCGACGCGTTGGACGCCTGCCTCGCGGGCAAGTCGAAACAGCAAGCGTTGTGCCCGCAGCCGTCCGCCGGTCGGGTGGTGCCCGGGTCGCTGCGCGGCGCCATCAGCGGGAATCTGTCCGATGACCTGACGGTCGGCCTTGACTCGGCCGACTCCGGCCTGCTCGACATCACGGCGACGGCGCGCGTGACGGGCAGCTACCAGGCGTTGGACTTCAACAACTTCGCGGTCACCAAACGAGGCACGGTGGTGTTGCGCCTGGCCGTGCGGGCGCTGACCAGCGCGCCGGGGTCGCTGTCGTGGAGCGCGTGATGCGGAGTGGTCCGTGGGCCCGGGTGGTGGTCGCGGTGCTGGCCCTGGTGACGGTGCTGGCCCTGGTCGCGCCCGGCGCCGCCGAGGCGGCGCCGGGTCCGCCAGACGCGCCGCAGTGGTGGTTTGACAGCTGGGGGGTGTCGTCGCTGTGGGCCGACGGAGCGCGCGGGCAGGGCGTGATCATCGCAGAGATCGACACCGGGGTGAACGCGCAAACGCCAGAGTTGGCGGGTCAGATCCTGCCCGGGATCAATCTCGGCTCGACTGGTGGCGACGGTCGGCGCGACCACGACACCGACCCATTCGGGCATGGCACCGCGATGGCGTCGATCATGGTGGCGCGTCCCGGGCTGTACAACATCACCGGTCTCGCGCCGGGCGCGAAGGTGCTGCCGATCGCGGTGCCCATTGTCGGCACTGACGACGAGGCCAACAACAGCTCCGACCAGGTGACCACGGCCATCAAGTGGGCCGCCGACCACGGAGCCAAGATCATCAGCATGTCGCTGGGGGGCAAGCGCAACCCGATGCAGGACACCTCGCCGTGCCCGGACGACGAACAGGCCGCGATCACCTACGCCGTGGCCAAGGGCGCGGTCGTGGTGGCGGCGGCGGGCAACTCCGGCCAGTCCGGCAGCCCAGTGGAGGACCCGGGGGTGTGCCTGGGCGTGGTGTCGGTGGGCGCGGTGGACAGCAGCGGGCAGGTGGCCGCTTTCTCCTCCCGCCACCGGTACCTGACGGTGACCGCGCCCGGGGTGGACATCCCGAGCTTGGGGCGCGGCTCGGGCACCGCCTACGTGGGTGAGGGAACCAGTCAGGCGACCGCGCTCACCTCGGCGGTGCTAGCCCTGGTCTGGTCGAAGCACCCGTCGCTGTCCAACGAGCAGGTGGTGGCTCGGCTGCTGGCCACTCTTGATCGACGATCGAGCACCCGCGACCCGGCGTATGGCTTCGGCACCGTGAACGCGCGGCGGGCGGTAACGGCCGACGTCCCGGCCTCGGCGCCCAACCCGGTGTACCGCGCGGTGGAGCCATATGTCGCGCAGTTGCGCGACCGCGCCTCCGCCAAGCTCAAACCCGCCAAGTCGACGCCGGCGCCGAGCGCGCCACCAGGGGAGTTCGCGGTGGGGACCGCGCCCAGCGCGATCACCCGGCCGGTGGTCACCGGCGCGGCGGTGACCGTCGCCGGGACGCTCGCGTTGATTGTTTTGGTGGTTTTCGGCGCCTACCGGCGCAGGCGGTGGCGGCGAGCGGTGGCGGCAGGCGGGTCGTCGGTCACTGGCGGTGACGCCGGCGCGCTCGCCCTCGGGTCGCCTCCGGGCCCATCGCTGGGTCCGGGCACTGAGTGGGGACAGCCGGTCGCGTGGGGCCAACCGGTCGCCTGGGGGCGGCCGGTCGCGTGGGGCCAGCCGGTGGCTGCGACCCAACTGGCGCCGCCAGCGTGGCCGAGTCCATCGCTCGGGACCAACCAGCCCGTGGCTCAAGGCCAGCCGGTGGCTGCGACCCAACTGGCCCCGTCAGCGTGGCCGAGTCCATCGCTCCCGGCCGCGAGCCCATCGCTCCCGATCGCGGGGCCGGCAGCGCCCCCGTGGCAGGCTGCGCCGGCTCAGCAGGCGCCAGTGAGCGCGCCGGGTTTGCCGCCCGAAGCTGGCCCTCCGACTCCGCCGGTGTCGTGATCTCGGGAAAAACGCAAGAACCTTGCGCATTTCCCGAGATCATCGCAGCCGACTCGGCCCTCGCGGGTCGGCGTCCGCGCGGGTCGGTCGGCTCAGCTGCCGGGATTTCAGGCGGGGGCCGGCCCAAAGACCCCATTGGGGTCGTGCAGCACCACGGTTCCGGCGATGTGGTCGTGGATCGCCCGATGGTCCCGGCTGGCGATCATCATGATCGAGGAGACCGTGAATGTGAAAATCGCGAAAATCGATTCCACGATCCCGCCGACGATCTGCCGCATCGCCATCCATCCCCAGTTCGCCGGGCGGTGGTCGTGAATGCGCATGCAGCGCATGTGCAGCACCTGCTTGCCAGGGGTCTGCCCGCGCGCCCACACGATGAGGTCCCAGACCACGTATCCGACGCCCAAAGTGATGATCGCCAGCCCGATTTCGAGGAAGTAGCCGCCAATGCGTCGCCCAGGGCTCGCCACCTCGACGCCGTTGGGCAGCACCATGTCGCTGGATGGGTCGTAGTGGGTGCCGGGCGGAAGCGGCCAGCCGGCGGCACCGGGGGCGGACGGATCGGGCATTGGCGGTTGCTGGGCGCGCCAGTCATCCGGGCTGGCGCCACCTGGGGTCGGGTTGTCGGGGTTCGGGTCGTCTTGCGCCTGGCTGATGGCGTTCCCTTTGGTCGGCCAGCGAGCGCGACCCGCCAGCGTTTGCTACCAGTGCTCGGCCAATAACTGATACGGGCCTCAGGTTAGCCCCGGACATTACCGGGGGAGGTATCTGGTTGCGGGGGCGCGCCCTGGCACCGCATACACTCGACTCGCCAAGTGCTAGCGACCACATGCACAAGCTCACATCCAAGCCACGGACAGGGGTGCGCCCGATGACCTGCGTGATTGCGGCTGGCGCCGCTGTCACATCGTCGCCGGGCGCCGAGCACCGAGTCGGGGAAGACAGCCGCGACGACGCGGACGTGATCATCATCGGCGCGGGTCCGGCCGGCAGCAGCGCGGCGTACTGGCTCGCCTCGGCGGGGCGCAGCGTGTTGCTGCTGGAGAAGGCGGCCTTCCCGCGCGAGAAGGTCTGCGGCGACGGGCTGACCCCGCGTGGCACCCGGGCGCTGGTGGAGCTGGGCATAGACGTCAGCGAGGAAGCGGGTTGGCGGCACAACAAGGGTCTGCGGGTGATCGCCGCCGGGCTGCGGCTGCACATGGACTGGCCGCAGCTGACCAGTTTCCCGCCGTACGGGCTGGTGCGGCGGCGCGCCGATCTCGACCTCATGCTCGCCGAGCACGCGGTGGCGGCGGGGGCTCGCTGGCACCAGCAGACCAACGTCACCGGTCCGATCCTCGATCGCGCCGGCCGGGTGGTCGGGGTCAGCGCGTTGGCCGGCCCGGACCGGCGCCCGGTCGAGTACCGCGCGCAGGTGGTGCTCGCCGCCGACGGGGTGAGCGGCAAGTTCGCGCGCCAGCTGGGCGTGCACCGCAACGCCAAACGTCCGATGGGGGTGGCCGTTCGGCGCTACTACCGCAGTCCGCGCGCCGAGGACGACTACCTGGAGTCCTGGCTGGAGCTGTGGGACGGCCCGCCCGGCGCGGACTCCTCGATCCTGCTGCCGGGCTACGGCTGGATCTTCGGCATGGGCGATGGCGCCGTCAACGTCGGGTTGGGCGTGCTGAACTCCTCCGACGGCTTCGGGCGCACCGACTACCGGGCGATGCTCACTCGGTGGCTGAACGGCACTCCGGAGGAATGGGAGTTGCGCGCCGGAAACGCGGTCGGCCCGATCCGGGGGGCCGGGCTGCCGATGGGCTTCAACCGCACCCCGCACTACACCCATGGCGCGCTGCTGCTCGGGGACGCCGCGGGCACGGTCAACCCGTTCAACGGAGAGGGCATCCCGTACGCGATGGAGTCGGGCAAGTTCGCCGCGCAGGCGGTCGCGCAGGCGCTGGCGCGTCCCGTCGGGCCGTCGCGGGAGCGCGCGCTGGCCGCCTACCCGGCCGAGCTGTCACGGCAGTGGGGGTCGTACTACCGCGTCGGCGGGTGGTTCGGCAAGCTGATCGGCACGCCGGCCGTGATGCGGCTGGGCACCCGGCACGCGCTGCCGCACCCGGCGCTGATGCGGTTCGTCATGAAGATGCTGGCGAACCTGCACGACCCGCACGACGGCGATCTCTCCGACCGGGCGATCGCGCTGTTCGACCGGATAACCCCGGCGATCCGATGAACGCTACGGGGCGCATGCGGTATTTTCCGTTCATCGAGTCATCCAAGGAAGGAAAGCAGGTCGCCTGATGCTGTCGATGTACCTGCCGATCCTGCTGCTGTTCGTGCTGGCAGCACTGTTCGCGATCTTCTCGGTGGCGATCGCGCCGTTCATCGGCCCGCGCCGGTACAACCGAGCCAAGCTCGACTACTACGAGTGCGGCATCGATCCGACGCCGATGCCGGCGGGCAGCCACCGGTTCCCGATCAAGTACTACCTGACGGCGATGCTGTTCATCGTCTTCGACATCGAGATCATCTTCCTGTATCCGTGGGCGGTAGCCAGCGGCGGCGCGGGGAGCGCCGGGTTCGGGCTGTTCCTACTGGTTGAGATGATCTTGTTCATCGGCACGGTGTTCATCGCGTACGCCTACATCTGGCGGCGCGGCGGCCTGGACTGGGATTGAGCTGACATGGGCTTAGAGGAGAAGTTGCCGGACGGCATCTTGCTGGCCAGCGTGGAGAAGCTGGTCAACTGGACGCGCAAGTCCTCGCTGTGGCCGGTCACCTTCGGCTTGGCCTGCTGCGCCATCGAGATGATGACCTTCGGCGCGCCGCGCTTCGACTCGGCGCGGTTCGGCATGGAGGTGTTCCGTCCCTCGCCCCGACAGGCCGACCTGATGATCGTGGCCGGTCGGGTGAGCCAGAAGATGGCCCCGGTGGTGCGCCAGATCTACGACCAGATGCCGGAGCCGAAATGGGTGCTGGCGATGGGGGTCTGCGCCAGCTCGGGCGGGATGTTCAACAACTACGCCGTGGTGCAAGGCGTCGATCACATCGTGCCGGTGGACATGTACCTGCCGGGCTGCCCGCCGCGCCCGGAGATGCTCATCGACGCGGTGCTGAAACTGCACCACAAGATCATGAATGAGCCGCTGGGGCCGAAACGGGCGCGTCGGCTGGCGGACCAGAAGGTCGAGCTGGTTCCGTCGAGCCAGAAGTTCGCCCGATAGGGGGATGGCATGAGGTTGCGGACCCGAGCGGGCGAAGGCGGCGCGAACCGCGGTGAGCGGGGAGACGAACGATGAGTGAGGACGTGGCCAAGGGCGTGGCGGAGCGATCGGAACCCGAAGCCGAGACCGCGGCGGTCGCTGGCGCCGAGGTCGAGAAGTCGACGGACGAGGCCATCGGCGTGGATTGGGCGATTGGGACCCAGCGGCGGGGCATGTTCGGGGTGTCCGGCAGCGGGGACACCACCGGATTCGCCGGCCTGGTCCGCGAGCCATGGTCGCCGCCGACCGCGCAGCACCCGTTCGGCGGCTACTTCGACGAGGTGGTCGACGGGTTGGCCGCCGCCTATGAGCGCTTCCAGGTGGCGGTGCGCCAGATCGTGGTGGATCGCGGCGAGCTGACCTTGCACGTCGGTCGGGACCACTTGCTCGCGCTGGCGCGGACTCTGCGCGACGACCCAGCGCTGCGCTTCGAGCTGTGCTCGTCGGTGTCGGGCGCTGACTACCCGGACACGGCGCGCCGGCTGCACGCCGTGTACCACCTGCGGTCGATGACCTACCGGCGCAGCATCCGCCTCGAGGTGGCGGTGAGTGAGACCGATCCGCACGTCCCGTCGGTCACCGCTGTCTACCCGACCGCCGACTGGCAGGAGCGGGAGGCGTACGACATGTTCGGGATCATCTTCGACGGCCACCCGGCGTTGACGCGCATCATGATGCCCGACGACTGGGACGGCCACCCGCAGCGCAAGGACTATCCGCTCGGCGGCATCCCGGTGCAGTTCCGGGACGCGAGCATTCCGCCACCGAACGAAAGGCGGGCGTACCACTAGATGTCTGACACGTATTCCCCATTTCGGGAGACCACTGAGGGCCGGGTCTACACCCTTGAGGGCGGTGACTGGGACGAGACCATCGCCGGCCTGGATCTGACCGGGCATGAGCGGCTGGTTTTCAACATGGGTCCGCAGCACCCGTCCACCCATGGCGTGCTGCGCTTGGTGCTGGAGGTCGATGGCGAGACGGTCACCGACCTGCGCCCGGTGGTCGGCTACCTGCACACCGGAGTCGAGAAGAACCTGGAGTTCCGCACCTGGACCCAGGCGGTGGCCTATGTGACCCGGTGCGACTATCTCTCGCCGATCTTCAACGAGACGGTGTACTGCCTGGCGGTGGAGAAGCTGCTGGGGATCGAGGCGCCGGAGCGCGCCCAGTTGATCCGCATCATGATGATGGAGATCAACCGGGTCTCCTCGCACTGGGTGTTCCTGGCCACCGGCGGCATGGAGCTGGGCGCGTTGACGGCGATGACCAACGGTTTCCGGGCGCGTGAGCGCTGCCTCGATGTGCTGGAGCTGGTCACCGGGCTGCGCATGAACCACGCCTACGTCCGCCCCGGCGGGGTGGCGCAGGACCTGCCTGAGAACGCGGTGGAGAAGATCCGCGACTGGCTCAAGCAGACCCGCACCGAGCTGGTGGGCGTGGACAAGCTGCTGCGCGGGCAGACGATCTGGGTGAACCGGCTGAAGAACACCGGCTGGATCGACGTCGAGGGTTGTGTCGCGCTGGGCATGTCCGGTCCGGTGATGCGCGCCGCGGGGCTGCCCTGGG
>Ga0123357_10002912_pt1 | contig 19313 bp, 12 predicted proteins | sample TergutEmb28metaG_FD_89873 | JGI IMG/M metagenome (GOLD analysis project Ga0123357, IMG submission 89873) | Embiratermes neotenicus P4 segment gut microbial communities from Petit-Saut dam, French Guiana - Emb289 P4 | ecosystem: Host-associated > Arthropoda: Insects > Digestive system > Gut ...
GTGCCTCAAGAAGAAGAAGAAGAAGAAGAAGAAGAAGAAGAAGAAGAAGAAGAAGAAGAAGAAGAAGAAGAAGAAGAAGAAGAAGAAGAAGAAGAAGAAGAAGAATCCTGGTTCTGTGGCAGCATGTTTTGTTGTGTAAGGGTATGCTGCTAAGAGTGCCCGGCTACGGGTGTGCTCCGACATGTTTCGATCCAAGGATCATCCTCCGGCAGCTACACTTTCCTTGCTAAAGTCACTTAAAACGAGTTACTGATTGCTTTCGTTAAATAATCCTGGTTATGTGGCAGCATGTCTTGTGTAAGGGTATGTTGCTAAGAGTGCCCGACTGCGGGTGTGCGTCTTGTGCTTTGCTGCGTGATATCTCGCAGCTAAGCACAGGACGCACACCCGCAGTCGGGCACTCTTAGCAACATACCCTTACACAAGACATGCTGCCACAGAAGCAGGATTATATAACTAAAGCAATCAGTAACTAGTTTTAAGTAACTTTAGCAAGGAAAGCGTACCTCCCTGAGAATGATCCTTGGATCGAAACATGTCGAAGCTATTTTAGTGTTTTAATGTGAAAAAGTTTTATGTATGTGCATCAGTTGGTATACTATTAAATAATTCGACGATAAGCACGGTGCAGCAACAAGAATCTCAAAGTATTTTTGATCTCCCGAAGTGTCTAAGTTCCATCACCATACAAACCTAACCTCAAAACGCACCACTTCATTAGTTTCTTCCTCAAAGTTCAACCCAGTTTGTTGGTGAAACAGTCTCCTTGTTGAATCAAACTAACAAACCACTTAAAAAGTAAAAATAAAAGACTGACCTATTACAGGGAAACACCGCAAGCTGAAGTTAGCAGCTGCAGCAGCAAATGCCACAGAGGATCGTCTTGCAGCACCGGTCACCCAGAACCACGACGTTGAACGAGGTCGACCAGCCCACTAGATGACACGTAATCGCAAACATCCTTATTTTTGTACTTACTGTTACATACATACTATAGCACACGCACAATAAAGACTCTTTTTTGAAATTAATCTGTAATCGTTCGTGTCTATTTATAAAACTAGACCAATAAATCAAACAGCTGAGGATATGGTTATCAATCAACATATCGCCAAGCTTCACACTATAGAGACAATTTTGTAATACATTATTACCATGTAACCAATATAATGAAATATATATTTTATAACCAACGAAGTATTTGCCTGAAATACATTATCCCATACTATACGTTGTTCAAGACCTGCCCTGCCTGTTCCATGGAAATTTTCATGTGACGCCTCTGTGCCAAATAAAGAGATCAAGTTGCAATTTGAGTGCCCTGCTTGTTTAGAACTCCTGAACACACACATCGCATACTGGTGTGCCATATTACCGAGTTTGGTAAGCTGTATGCGCCACAAATATTGACCTAAAATTCTTAACTTTCAATTTATGCCGCTCACCTGGATGGAAAGTTTCAAACGCAACAAAGTCTGATGTAGTCCTGCGGCATTCTTTTACTTGCATTTTAATTTTGCAATCGACTAACTTATATTTAAAATGTGCACCAAAAACATAGTTATGATAGTTTATAGCACTCTTTGATTAGCTACCATCAACCCATGCACCACTCTTCTCCACCCTGCTATATGGGACCACAGTTGTGCGTGACTCGAACAGCTTTCAGCACGAGTTTCTGAAGACATATTACAGGGAACGCGGTTACAAGAAGCACATAGTTTGCTGTCTCCATTCGTGTTCCTCCCTGGTGGGTCTTCAGGTGACGTCAGTTACCGTCCTGCCTTATACCCATATGACCGTCAATAACATCAACAAGGATACTTTCAACGCACAAAACTAAATGTGTCAGACCTGCCACCTAAGAAATCTCCAATTTCCTTCAAATTGTGCACAGTCTGTTCCATCAATCCATTGAGCACCAGTACAGTACCATATCCGCATCAGACAAGTCGACAATGGCAGAATGCAGCATCAACGCACCACAAATGTCCTTTTCATCAAATGCTGATACATGGCTCATTAACACCAGGAAGGTGACAGGGCTTCATCCAAACATCACCAGGGAAGATGGTTTATTAACCAGGCCAACAAATGCACAACATAGGATATGCGAAACTGAGCTCAAGCCCACTGATTTTTCCGGACAAGGTTTCTGAATCCACCCTTAATCTCCAGATCTCCATTCTTAAGATCCTTCTGTCTAAATTACCCCCAGGCTGCAAGCTGCCACATTTCTCACGCCCTTTCCTCTACACCCTCAAATATCTTATCCTGTTTTCATTCCCCTGCTTGTTGCACTGAAATATCCAACCCACTGCGAAGCGCCACAAATCCCCTCATCTCTTCTTCCCCAAAATCAGTGTTTCTCAAACTTTGTAAGACCGTGGCCAGGTAAATTCTTTTTTCATAAGAAGAGGGCCCGGCCCCAACAGATTTACTCGTCAGTACCTTTCCAATTTTTTTTAAGTTCATACATTAAACATAAGTATTAATAATTAATTATGGCATAATCATAAAGAGTTCTAGTACAATTATGTGTACGGTGTGCCATGTTGACAAATATAGAATTACATTTAAATTAGTTATCAATTCCAGGAGAATCTCTCGCGACCCGGTACCGGGTGGCGGCCCGGCGGTTGACAAACACTGGTCTAAACCATACCCACCTTTTTTTGTACATTACTGTCTTGCACTACGCTGAAGACCAAGGCTGTTACGTTCTTCTGAAAGGTCAGTAACTATATACCAATCTACACGGCGTCATACCCAGCCAAGACTGCAATCTTAAGGCCAGGAATTTTAGCACACACTTTATTGGTAAAGATCAGTCTAATGCAATTATTACAATCCTACTTCCTTCTTTGAAAATAACTTCTTAAACTGGGTTATAAAAAGTGTGGATGTGACGCAAAATATGGATCTCATCAACACTTAAAGGCTTTTATTTGATTTTTATGTACCGCTGTATCTGTAAATGCAATACATAAACATCACGGTAACGAAGAATGGAACATATACCGGCATTACACTATTTAAGTGCCAGTAGCATACTAAAATATCTATCTAGGTACTCCAGTTGATGTAGGCATACAGGAACATAGTAATCATAAAAACAGACCAGAATTTCATTCATCTTCAACCTAACTTCTGACTATAAACTACTACTGACAAAGTAGACCCTGGCCCTGCTGAAGAATCACCGTCAAATTAAACTATTACTGCAGGTTGCCGCATTTTAACCAAACTGCAGCGTTACGAACATAATAAAGAACATTAAATCATCAGAACACAACTGTTGTCACATCAGTAGACTTGTTTTATGATCACCACATCTGCATACGAACATGATGTGGTTTTCAAATTACTAACATCTACATTTCTTACATGCAATACTTAATCACAGTTGGAGCAACTGTCCTGTGTATGGGTGAAACGGCTGTAAGTTTCTGTAACTGGCTAATGTGCATGGCCCAGTTCATATCTTTGCAGATTATTAAATTTTTCCCTCCACCATGTGCTGTCATGATAGACACCCCCTCTCTTATCCCATTTACTATTGCAGCAGGGAGTTTTACCCTGCACTGAGAGGGGACAGCTGCAAGCAACTGTGTTTATTTGCTTCGAGTGCCTTTAACTGCATGCCCTCTACGTATGTACATGGCATGGTGCCTTGTAATAGACATATGAACAAATCAAGTGGGGACCGCCATAGCACAGTGGTTAAGGTGATGTGCTACAAATCGGAAGGTCACTGGTTCGATTCCAGATGGTGTCATAGGAAATTTTTCATTGACATAATCCTTCCGAGTAATTAACCAACTTGAGGCACAAAAACTTGTTTTATATTTATTAAATGCCTCTACATGGTCTTCTCTCAACCTGCGCACCGGACGGCCACCTACAGGTGTAATGGTACCAGATGCTGTATAATACAATTTTGACCTCCTGATGATGAGCACATAGTGCTCAAAACATTTAGGGGCATTTAATAAAATTATTACAAAACAAGATTTTGTGCATCAAGTTGGTTAATTACTAGGCTTATACTGTGATGCATGGTCAGCAAAACATCAAAATAATCCTTCTGATCGCACTATGACGGGGTCGACTCAGCCTCCAACAGAAATGAGTACTAGGAGTATTTCCTGGGCATAAAGGCGACAGGTGCATATGGCTGACAATCTTACCACCATCCTGGGCCACTGTCATGTAATCTGGGAACCTTAACATCCTGGAACCCTCTGGGCACCTTGGGCCTGTAATGGGGCTAATTTACTGTTATTTTTACAAATCAAGTGGAGAAGAACAGTTTGTTGGTTTCATGCTCGATGATAGAGGAAGATAGCCTAAAAAGAGAGTACAGGCAGCAAAAGAGTGAAGTTGTTAACTGAAACCATAGTCCAGCACCCAGCAACACACAACTAAGCACACTTTATCTTGTTCATACCCATCCACTAATATCACGATATCAAACAAATACCAATTACATAGGGTTGAAACATGCTTAAGTGACATAGTCTTAATAAAGTGGTGATTTAGGAACAAGAGTGCATTTGTCTGTATTTATTTGATACACAATCGAGCATATCATACATCAAGCTTATAATGCTCCATGCATACAGGAATAAGAATTACTAACACACCGCTTGGTTTGCTTCAATAAAACTGTTTCAAAGAAAAACCGGAGTTACTTATGTTTCCTACACTCCCAATTCCTGTAAACCCAAAATAACCAAAAATGGAAAATTAAAGGCTACAAATGTATGTCCACCATCTCCGTTCCATACATCACATTCAATCTGTGACTATCAACACAAAAAAAAAAAGCATTTAAAGGAATCTGTGGCACACACATTCAAATTTCTGCAAACCAAAGCAGCAGCATACGTCATTCTGATTACACTGAGTAACTGTGAAAACTAAAATGTACGATTACATAGAAAGATAAACATCATCTTATAAGTCTTCATTTACTCTACAAAATAATGAATGAGAAAGACAGACAGTAAACATGGCTGAGTCAAACCGCAGTACCCAACACATGAAACACTTCCACATGCATCCAGTATATATCAGCTCAGTACCAAGGCACGTCTACTGCTCGTTTTCAATCCCAGGACCTGAAAAAGGAATTCCATACATAAATTATCATACAAACTCAAGCAGGGAACTCTTGACCTATAAACCAGGTAAATAGTGTAAAACATGTCACAGCACAAAATCTCATCTACAATTCAGCTTTACTAGATAGATTCCTATCCATGACTTTCATAAATCTTAGCGAAGTAAGTTGTTCGCTAACCAATTTTTTTTCCGACGACGGGGGATTTATATAATCAGAATAAAACATTAAAGTTATAATAAAAATACATTCTTTGTAACCCAGAGCAACCTGCGAATCAAGACTCACAAAAGGAAAATGTCCGTACATTCAACAGCACAGTTTGGGCACATTATCATTACCACCCAAACCTACACAACATAATTTGCATCAGAAGAAACAAGATTAAAAATGCTTCACAAATATTATCAGCCGTGGATGATAAGGTAAAAATCACATTCATCCTTCCAACACTTAGGCCAACTTACAGCTGACTGTGGGTCAGTGTTTCTCAAACTATGTTCTGCCCCCAGCACCGTCCGAAGCAGCAGCTCTTCAAGGAACGTCAAGACAAACTGTCCTAAAAATGCTTCAAACCAGACATAAGCCTAAAAACTACCATAAATTAATAATTATGGGATCTAATGACATACTGATGAAGACAATATGTATTAATAAAGTGTCAGCCACATTACATCTGAAACAATCTTGTCAAGATTCATATCACAGACAAGTGTATATTCCTACAGAGTACCTCATAGTCTTAAATTTAAAATGCATGGCACAAACTGCATTTGTACCAAACTTCAACCATTAGCTTAACATCTGCAGAAGCAGATCTCATGCAGCCATCACAACACCTGAAGGGGCGGACTGTAGTGGAAGTTAAATATTGTTCTGGCAAGTCTTATCATCACACTAAATTTGATGACCATACATTACATGCCACTAATATCAACTCAACCCTAGTGGGATAATTAATATTGTGAATTTATAATGTCCACAGAACTGACAGGCTCTACACCTTAAGACTTCACAAAGGCATTCATAAAAACTTATCAAGCGAATCAAAAAGATGTTACAGGCAGAAACACACGGATGTTACGGGCTTCTATTTCTTACCACAAACAGCGGGCTAAAGAGAATGACAATTTAAACACTACTGAAATTAACCAGAGATGCTAAACATAAAATCTTTAAATCTGTGAATCCTTCAAACACCATCTATGAAAGGAAAATCAACCCACAAAAAAACTTCTGGTACACAAGCTATGTAAGCAACTGTGTTAGAAAGGCAAGCAGCAATGTGTGGCCAACATGTATACCCCCTCACACTAAACTCACCTTCAAAGACTTTTTAGTCAAATATGAATTACACACATACATATATATAAAAAAGAACAATCCTTGCTTGGACTGTGAGTCTGTATCTTTTCTTGTCTCCTTATATATTTATAGTCGAAAAAGAATAGTCTTTATAGGGCGGTTTGGGGAATTCCTGAAAACTGCCGCACCCCCACAGCCATTAGCATCAGGTCCTCTTTAAGTGCTGGAATTTGACACACAGTTCCAGTTGCCTCCAACAAACACTGTTGCACAGTTAATTGTTGAACGCTGGAATGTCATGCACACAGCAACACAGGTTACTTCCAAATGTTTGAATTTTTCTACATGCTCGATGACTGCCATTCATATCAACAGCCCCCATACATACGTATTTTGAAAATGCAGGAAAAATCCTTTTCAGTGTCAAATGTCCAGTAAACCTGAATTTAACATGACAGTCCTACAGTAGAAGTGTGCCCCATCATGGCTCTAAACAGACAAAAACTTTTTATTCTACCGCACACAAACATTGCAGCTTATACTATTCTGTAGGCACAAGTCAAATGGGTTTGTGTCACAGACGGTGTGATGCATTGGAGACAGAGATAGCACAAGAGAAAGGGCTGGGGTGGAACCTTGCAGTAAAGCAAGTTATTAGACTTTGCATAGTGATCCCTTCAGTTTCAGCATGCAGTTTAGGTTAGACTGACGGCACTAAAGAAAACGAGTTTTACAGTCTGGGCCTGACAAATCTTGTGTTAATCTGTGCAGAAAATAATGTATTAAAAATTGAAAGATATCTTATATCATATGGTGAAAGCACAGGACTTCTTTGTGGGTTGTGTGTGTATGAAGCTGATCAATGAAACCCATCCAATGCTGGGGATCACAATGACCTTTTACCTCTATACAAACTCCTGAGGCAATCCCCTCCATTGATCTGTAGTTATCGAATACCTACAAACAATACAAACATACACATACCTGCTTAACTTTGTATGCCATTATAAAGTAACCCCCTAATTTTCAAGATGACACATCAGGAAAAAATTCTCTCATATTCATGCAAATATGGCATGTGTCTTGTTGATAGGGTGCCTGAGTAAGGTGGAAACTGGAGTTTTCAGACTTGTTTAGCCCATACTCGAAGTGATGGCACTGTACAACTTGGCATTGACAATGATGATGTGCAAAATTTAGTGAAGAAATGACCGAAAAATGCAAATGTTTCAAATTATCAAGAGTAGCTAATGCTGGTTCCCTAACAGGTGGATGGGGAAGACGGTTATCTTCATTTCACTCAGAATCAAGAGCGGCCAAACTTGGGGCACCAAAAGCAGAGGAGGGGGATCACTAATTAATAGTTATGAGTAACAGCACATGGTCACTTCATGATGATTGAAAATAAATGTCGCAATTGGGCAGATGCTGGGCTGAGTCTTCAAAATCACTGATTTACTAAAGTCCACTTAAAATCATATCATACCATGTAATGGAAATGTTGCTCCACCACTCCTCACCACAAGATGAAGGTAAAGTTTTCCCGTTACCGGCCCGGTGTGGCTCAGAGGGTGGTTAGAGTTATAGCTCTACTCTTCCATGACCAAGGCATTAGAAGGGGGGTGAGTGGCGAGCAGCATGCCCAGGCCACACTTTACCCCCGGAAAAGGCCTGGTACCCATTTTACAGGAGGATGGGTGGGCCCCAGGGCCGGGTTGGACGGGTAGAAAATCTCGTCCCAACCGGGATTCGATCCTGAACAGTCCAGCCCATAGTCAGTCGCTATACCGACTGAACTACCCGGCCCACCACAAGATGAAAGATGCCTTAAATTACGAGGTTACACATACAAAAATTAATGAAAACCAGAGAAAAAAAATAGTTTTGAATGTTCAAACCACTACAGTAAAGTACCGTAAGATTTACAGTTCAGATGGTGAGGACATACAGGCAGGATAGTAAACATTTTGGTGACATTACAAGACAGGTGACTGCAGGGTATTAGTGAAGTGAACAACAGCACTGTTATCATATTTATTATTACTGTGTTGCCAACACTGAGACTAATTTTAACACATTAGATGATGGAGTACAATATGGCGGCATAGAAAAACACGACAATAACCTTCCTCACATTAATTTGTTTTAATTGACTTTATGTGGCTGTATCACTTAAAATCTAAGTCGTTCTCTCATCTTTGTTTCTGTCGTACTTGACATCAATTCTATGACTACGTGACGATGCAACCATTACAGCAGCATGCAGAATAAGTCAATCCCAATGTTCCTTCAGTCAAAATTCACTTTTATATTCAAGCAATAAATGGAGATTGTGAACTGCAAAATACAGAAGGTTCCACGCAAGCACTGCTAATATTATACGAATGAATAACACACCGTGAAGTTTGTTCCTTGTAATTAAAACCAAACAGTACATTTGCCTGTTCAAATGTAGTAGGCCATAGATGTGTATGTATGTCTGTATGTATATACACACACACACACATAATATAGGGATTTCACACTACTTTGCATGGTGAGTTCTTATGACATATTGCAGAAAATTAAAATTACAGATGTCAAATACTACTAATAAAACAGAACTGCCATTGTATCAAAACCTCAAGGGGACTGGAATACGACACTGCGTCACCATGGGGAAATCAGATCAGGGAATGTACCATGTACTGCATTCATCTTCAACAATCAGCAGGTCCTTGACAAAGCATTCTTCCAGGACCTAATGATCCTTGAAGATGAAGGCAATATATTCCTTCAATAAGCTGAAAATGATTATTCCGGAACAAATCATCACATCCCAGCGTCCTCAATGAAATTCGTTATTCATAAAAAGGGCAAGCGCTTGTGCTAAAGCAACCGATTTTTCATGAAGACCTATGGTACAGTTTAGACATAGTTCAATATATTTTTAACCTAGATGGTGAATTGTTAACTTTCCCTTCGAGCTACTCTACCCCAGTACCCACTGGATAGAAGGCTATGTTGGCATCAAAATACTCCTGACAGACACAGCATTTTTACCATGTTCTTCAGTGTCCAGCTCGTACAACTTAGTCACTATATGGGAACACGCACACAAAAAAGTCTTAGTGTGAACAGCGTTAACCTTAAATTTTGTTGAAATCTTATTACGTGCATCGAGTTTTGACATTTACAATACCATAAACAGTCTCCGACAATCACGCTGGTGTGAAGGTAGGTAGAAGCTTTTTGATGGCAGAGCCTGGAGGTACAATTTCCAGTTGTCCCCAGTGAAAAAAAGACAGAAGTGAGCAGTCTAGAGTTTAACACAAGATCACAACCACAGTAGGAAACTGGCTGCCATGATGTGCTTGGAAGGTAAAATAAAAATATGCACTGATCAGCCTGGTCTTGACTCAAGTCTTTTGCATGATAGGCTGGCGCTTTAATCCAGATTCCTGCATCCCCAATCTCCTACACATGTCAAAACAAGTGCTGCAAGCTCTGAATGAATGTAAACCTGCCTGTAAGAGATGAGATAGTTCTTAAAAGTTTAAACGCAAAATATAATTTGTCCAAACACAAGTAACAGGTACTACTTTCAAGATCATAATCTGAATTTATATTGAGATCAAATACATAATGGATGGAAACAATGTCTTATGAAAGCTGTAGCAATTAAGATGGATATTTTACAGTACGAACAATCATGACTCGACAGCTGTGCATTCGCTATTCACTTTTGCTGTGTAGCTCCCAAAAATATTGCATGAATTTCACAGCTTCTTGGAACCTAACTCACGCATGCTACGCCACAGTCTGTGCCTTCCAAATTTTAGCCTCTTTCTCTTTCCTTGTATTTTCTACAGACTCCTACTTCTTAAAAGAAATACAAGAGACGTACAACGTACGTCAATATGTGAGAGATGTAATTATGCGAAAATAAGCCCAACAACCTTGTGTACACTGCATTATGCCAATTTTCAATTTTCTGGATGTAAGTGGGCTTACACCATGCCTTATTTAAGTGAGGGCTAATATAAACATACACAATGAATGTCACGTATTCAAATTCAGCATTTCAGTACACTATGAAAACTGGAGCAGGAAAAAACGCTATAATTGGCATGCCAAAATGGCAACAGACCATCTGCAATGCTGCATACTGTGGTAAATTCATGTTCACCTGCCAGTCACACACAATTAGAAATACGAAACCAACCTTTATCATTCCAGATTGAATATTACAGGCAAATGAAATGACAACAAAAAAGATGCCGGACATATACTACTGCACAATGACTGAAGAAATTAAAACCCTCTTAGCTCTGGGGTCTGCTTTTAATGCATTTACTGTTACACTAAGTGAAAATGGCCATGACAGACTCAGTAACTCAGTATCTACGTATTTGGCAACTTGTGCATGACTGCTACGCATACCATGATTACGCGTAACAACCGCAGACATACTATTCTTCTTTATTACATGTATTCTGACATACATACAGTTATGATATTCATGTTGTACCATCTTTACAAACCATGCAGTGGCATAAAGATATATCAGCAAAACAGCGACATCCCAAAACGGTCACAGACTAAAAAAATCCAAGTACCAATGTAAGTGTAGTCCCAAACCACAATGGCCTACATTTCACAAAGAAGGCAATTACATCAAATGAAGGGCCAACAGCACTTATTGGAACGGCAAAGAATACCCAGAATATTACCATTCTGCATGCTCTGCAAGTGTGGTGTTACAGTTAACTCCAATGCACACATGAAAGTGTTGCTGTTCTAAGATAGCATGATGGCAACTACATCACAATCAATGACACCTGTACAGCACTACCAGCAAAACAATAATACAACGCCCCTCTTCAGTCACGTGTTATACAAAATATTCGCACGAATTCTACGCAATGCACCATGAGTGCCTTGGCTGAGCAGAGAGTGTCACCGCAATGTCGCTCTACTTTGCTTCATTAAGCAGTTGGGGAACTATAATTCTGCAACACATGCCAGAATGCAGCACAAATATTAACCCCCTCAGTGCCAGGTAGTATGGGTAGATTATGTCAAAAATTGATAATCTGTCCAAACACAGAAATACTCAGGTATGCAGTAAATAATAGTCACGCTATTCAATGTGACTACTGCCGAAATCTTGCAGATATGAGAAGGAAGCTTCATGCACTGGAAATGGTGGTTGACAGTTCAACTGATGGAAAAACGAGCAAGGATAATGCAATGATCAACAGGCTGGCAACCTGGCATCAAGATGGTTAAACTAAAAATTGAAATGACAAGGAAAATGAAAAATTCAAGACAAACATTTAAGTCAAAATAGTATGTGAATACTTCCATTCCAAAAATAACTGCATTATCTTCAACTGAAAGGACTAATAAAGGACTGAACACTAAAATAAGTTACATACAACTCTACTGCAAAGTTATGCCATGCCTACTGGTAAGGTCACAAGACAGTTTGAAGGAGCAGGTGCTTTTACCTTCATTGTCCAGGAGTCTAGCACTTCACATCCAACTTGAAGGCAGCAACCTCCTCCAAAACATCAACTATTTACTGGTTGACACAATTTAAAATCCAACAAGACTTCTACCAACAACACTAATGACAGAACGTTAAATATTGCAATCAAATCGGTGAATTACAAGACATCTGTTCTAATATGCCGTAAAGAGATCTGATTTTTGATATTACATAATTCTAATCGCATCAGCCTGCAAAATTACACTGCAATTAGCTGCAGGTAGCACATCTGTGCGCTACCACCCTGAGTGATTAGGACAGGAACACATACAGCCCCTGCACTTAATAAACCACTGAGACCCAAACAAGATGTATACATGGAGCGAAGGTACAGCTCCAGGCATTAATCCTGGCAATAGAACTGTCTGCTTCACCACCCAGACAAAATGTCCCTTGTACCCACTGGACAGGAGACTGGGAAGGTGAAAAGCTCTTTGGGTATTGTACAAAAGCATGTATTGGCTGGGTATCAAACCTAAACTACCTGGCTACCCAGCAAGTAATGCAGTTACTGGCAACATGGGATACAAAAAATGGTATTAACATCTAATGAGGCCCCTCACTTGTGACCCAACAGCACCCTCATCCAGACACATCAAAGTTACTGCACGAAATAAAGCATTTTTCCATTCGGTGTTATCGCACGTGTTACAGGCTAGACAACCAAGAAGTAAGGATTGGATTTCTCATAGGGGCAGGGATGTTTCTTCTCTCCAAGGGATACAGAATGGCTATGGTGCCCCCCCACCACCACAACTTCCCAGCCAATGGGTATTGATAATTATTTTCCTTTTCTCAAATGGATCAGGACTGTGACCGACACACACCCAACCTACCATGCAATGGCCAAAGTGAGTTAATTCACACAGGAACAGGGGCTGAGAAAAGAGGCTGAACAGTCAGAGCCTCAGTTGAGAAAGTATGGAGCTACACAGCCACTTCCCCATACATTTTGGTAACACATGGTCCATAAGCAAACATGATATTCATATAAACCTCGTACATTTACTACAAGTAATGCACACTGTTGAAACATACTTTAAACAGAAACACATTGTATGTACATTTGAAAACACTATTTTTGATGAAATGCACTGTCACAGCAAAAGCTGTATGCGATACTGCGGTGAACACGCTTCACTGCTACAGCCATGGCTGGCAGGATTGTGAAACTGGTGTTGTAGCGCTATTAGCTGTGGACAACAGCAGGGCAGACTTAAACTATTCTAAATGAAAAACAAGTTTACGTTTCTCTACTAATCTAAGTGATACACAAGTACATCCACTGTGGACAAGCCCTGTAGTTGATAAAATGATGTGGCCAACAGCAGGCAGAATTCAATGTCTATCACCACACTCTAATATGCAAATAATAAACCTGCATCTGCATGATTAATCCTGAAAACAAATTTAAGGTTATATACTTAGGTGATGGAAGGGGGAGATGGGAAAGTCTACATCACAACTAAGCAGCTCTGGTGGTACCTAGAACAATACATCACATAGAGGACAGAACAATATAAATCTAGATGCACATGGCCACCTGGGCTGGCACAGAGCTGAATCACATTACATGCTGCATTAAAAGATGTACGTTCCGAATGATAAAGACTTCACAAATGACATGAACAGATAATACCTACTACATTGCAAAAACTTTCTCAAAGTGCTACAAGTCATACTAAATGAAGTCATCATTAACCTTTTGACGCCTAATGATGACTATAGTGGTCGTACTGCACGGCTAACCTCCAAATGTTGCATTTTATATATTTATTCAACAAATATAGGTACTGAATAATTAAAACATGGTATATACTCTCCGTTTTTTCCTCTTCAAAATGCAGTTTGTTTCATAAATCTAACGTATTTGGTTCCTGTATTATTCACATTTAATATACAGGGTGTGCTAAAATTAAAAAAATAATTCTGGCGCCAAAAGGTTAAGTTCATCTGCTTCTGTTGAAACTGCCTTTGTTCAGTCCTTCATACTATTGGTTTTCCCATGCATCTCTCCCCTAAAATTTCTCCATGGGAAATGCAAATATTAAATTTCAGGAGAAGTATAAATCTATATTTCTTTCTTTTCGTGGCAGAGTGAACATGGCACAGAATAAAAACAAAGAAAAAAACTGCCGTTTGCAACAGGGCTGGAACGGTACAGAATCCACAATATTCTAAACACATTACCAAGAATGACTTGAACAAGTTTGAGAGGATAAATGTATATTACTGCTTTCTGATGATAGGAAAATTGGTAATGTAATTACTGACAGATACCACTATGTGGTGGGCTAACTGACAAAGATGGCTGAATGTTTGTCCAAGCAATGCACCAAACCCAATGTAACCAAAATGCTGGTCATAAAAATCTATCATCTACATTAATCTCTACTGTCTTTAATAGCTCTGGTTCCTCATACAGGGAGAAAGTAATATGTGCACATGCTTGCTTACAAACAATGTTAAACAAATCTCTATAAAAGTACACAAAACCAAGTTGAAGCAATACTGCATCTTGACGACTGGGAAACTCTCGGTATCAAAGGGGAAGACCAACAAATGCAGAGTAATAAGCTAAATTTGCTGACAACCAAGAGAAAAGGAGACACTTCACATGGAACACATACAAAACATCAATTACAACTGTTTAAAACTTTTGGAATGATACCTTGAAAATGGTATTCCTTCCATTTATTTAAGTATAAGCACTATACTGATATGTTTCAGATTTACCCCATGCTGGTTCACATGAGGATTTTGTTGCTGTTGTGATACGTGACAGCAGCGCATCATCTGCTCGGTTACGGACATTTGCTGCATATCTGGCCTTCCAGACACCCTCCCTTCTACAATGATTGACAATCAACTTGGTGACAAGCACATCAATTCCTGACAGTGGCAGCTCCCTGCCCCGTCAGCTTACTTTCTCCCATTACATCTATGTCTTTATTAACTTCTCCAAACTCTCAAATTCAGAAAAAGAGTTACGTTATGAAGAGCACATGGGTTTCCAAGTAATAATAATAATAATAATAATAATAAGGAAAAATTCCTACAATGTTGTGGTGGTAAAAGATGTACAAAACAGATACTGACTACCTTAGGTTAGGCCCAACACTTATTGGTTACATGCTGCCACACAATGGGAAAGGCAGAGGGATGTAACAAATATGGGAAAGTACACCCTGCCCTCTATGTGCATACAGCACTCATGTCGAAAGACCTACTTACCACAGCAGATTAGATGAAAACAAAAAGGATTACCATCTGAATACATGGACTAAAATTCTCTTGGTTGATCAGTACTGTTACGTTCTTGTTTTCTGCTGATTGTCCAAGTGAGTTTTAGTGCATTAAAGAAAAGCACTGTGACAGTATTTTCTCAACTAATTACCTTTCACAAGTTTATTTCTTTCAATTTACAGGTAACCAAATGACGACGTAATACACGCAACATTTAACCCCTGACCTGCCGGCAAACTGTGCGCGCTGATAAGGCAGGTTCTATTAGGCATGTTGGAGCTGAAATTTTCATATGCAGTTTCACACATGATAAGAAATGTCAGAACTATACAAAAAATTTGATCTTTAAAAATGTTCTGCTTTTCATTTTGCATCAGAAACTGTTTAGTGCCAATGTCACGCCAAGTCATATGAATCAGTCCAACGTCTTAGCACAGAAGCCTGGCAATATACGTATTGCATCACTCACAACAAACCACATGATGATGCAGAACTGCATTCAAATCTAGGAGAAATATGCTTCTGTCTTCAGTGGTGTGAGAACCAAAATATGGATGCAAGTCAAATGAAAACATTAGTGTGTGTGTGTGTGTGTGTGTGTGTGTGAGAGAGAGTGTGTGTGTGAGAGAGAGAGAGTGTGTGTGTGTGTGTGTGTGTGTGTGTGTGTGTGTGTGTGAGAGAGAGAGAAAGAGTGTGAGAGAAAGTGTGTGAGAGAGAGAGAGAGAGTGTGTGTGTGCGCACGTGTGTGAAGAGAGAGAGAGTGTGTGTGTGTGTGTGTGTGTGTGAAAGAGTGTGAGAGAAAGTGTGAGTGTGAGAGAGAGAGAGAGTGTGTGTGCATGTGTGAAAGTGTGTGTGTGAAAGAGAGAGAGTGTGTGTGTGTGAAAGAGAGTGAGAGAAACAATGTGAGAGAGAGAGAAAGTGTGTGTGTGTGTGTGTGTGAGAGAGAGAGAGAGAGAAAGTGTGTGTGTGTGTGGGGGGGGTATATGTGAGGAGGGAGAGATGGGAGAGGGTGTGGGTGGGTGTGAGAGATAGAGAAAAAGAGCGCGCGCATGTGTGTGGTGAACTACAAGCATATACAGTGCAAAAACAACACACGGTCAATAGTGAAAAATGATAAAGCAGCACTGAATCTGTTTATACTGTCAGTTGGTAAAGAATGTTCAAGGTTTTCATTTAACTTGTTTTCATATACGGCACCAACCTTAAGCAAGGGCAACTTCTTACATATCAGCTGTCTTGCCTTCACTGCCCCTATGATAGGCTAGAACATTATAGACAGGAGACTGCTTAGGGTGCCTACATATAAATGCATAGGCAACGTGTGTGCAACATTCTGTAATGCCAAAAGTCAAGAGCTATGAAACGCCATGTCGCTAGAACTTTGATCATCAGTGTGTTCTCGTAATCTGGTCTAACATCATGCGAAATAACTGACCTCACAACAGTGTACCTGAACTCTATGTGCTAATGCCAAGTCCCTGATTATCAATTTGCAAAATCACAATTAAATGGCGACAAAAATAAACAACAATCTGCGACACTCAACTTTCATGCCCCCCTCCCCCTCCTGCAGCTGTGCTGTAACAGTAATGCATATCAGAGACCGACAATGGTCACTTAATTCTTCATCAAACAAGAACAGCCAGTACTATGCACTCTTTGACTTGGTTCCATCTTACAATTAAGTCGGTATTTCCTCCTACACAAATTCCAATTTTTAAAGCTACCCAACCACCAACTACATCTATGTCAACAAATCATTCAATTGCAAGCACAATAATTGTGGACACAGATGTAAAGTGTGAGAAGATGTGATAACAAACATACCACTCTAATACACCACGAATACAAATTTCACTAAGTTGGTGGGAAAAACTTCTATCATGGTTGAAACAGACCGCTGATTCAAACAATGGTGCTAAAATAAAATAATTTGGGTATAATCTTACTGGACCTTATTGGCCCCTGCATACCCACGATCATAAAGGAACCCACTGCTGTTACTCTAAATTATCTAAATTAACAGAATTACTGACAATTACTGTTAGTAAGAAGGACCCAGAAATTACAGGGACGTCCAGATATTCTCCACAAATGAACAATATTTGAGGTGCATGATTTAATCCATGCGCAAAAAGATGTGCAACTCCATACAACCTGGAATTAACACAAGGTCCTAGTGTACACAGATGTCTGGTCCTTCCTCTGTCACCACAACCCTAATAACTCCAGAGACTTTCAACAAGTTGGTTTGCATTCAGACCACCACTGTCACATTCAAAGAAATATCACCCACAGTCTACAAAATGAGAAATGACAAGATGTGCCACGATGGATACCAGCTCTTTCCATCCCAAGAATTACATATTTCTTCCTGAAAAATGTAAACTTTATTAAGAATTAGACATGACAGCCCAAGCATGAACACTTAATCCTGTATGAATGTGATGTTCATAGGGCCGTGCATCATAATACATATCTATAGTAAAACTAACCAGATGCACCAATGTCTCAAATTTATTTTATTTGGAGTAACACTCTACATGTTTCAGAGAGTCTTTCCATCCATCATCAAGAGTTGAAGACTGTACATACAGCAACAGGCATATATCAAACAGATACTGCCAAGCCAGTGTTCCCACTAGTAAGCAGTTGGCAGTATCTACTCTACATGTTTCAGACGGTCTTTCCGTCTACTATCAGGAGTTCAAGACTGTACATACAGCAACATGCTTATGTCGAACAGCCACTGCCCAGCGCTTGCTAGCATTCCGGCTAGCAAGCAGTTGGCAGTATCTGTTTGACAAATGCCTGTTGCTGTATGTACAGTCTTGAACTCCTGATGGTAGACGGGAAGACCATCCGAAACATGTAGTGTTACTCCAAGAAACATGTAGTGTTACTCCAAATAAAATAAATTTGAGACATTGGTGCACCTAGTTGGTTTTAATATAGAAACACGTATGAATGATATCCAGAGATATATGCTTTCTCACGAGGAGTACATTACATATGAAATTTACTGCAATTGCTTCTATTGAGTTTACTAAATCTGTACCAGCTGCTACTTGTACGTAGCACACTACAACCAGTACACACCAGATACCGTACGTGGCAGCTTGGGGAGAATGCCAGCCATAATCTTTGGTGGTAAAGGGTTACTTAAAAACTGTGAGGTCTTTCAAGATATTTCATCACTATAGGGTATTAAAAAATAAGTTCATAATTCTGTACAACCCACTGTTCATCTATCAATAAAAATGTTACTGAATTTTCATATGAAACAAGTTCTATACTTCTTACTCTGCGATCCAACTTCTTTACTTGATAATGCTCTCATTTTTGTAATTCATACGCAGTTCTATACAATACTGTTACTGATCACTGATGTTATGTGCTGTCATTAAGCTAGATGATTGTAAGTACCAAAGTACTGAATGACCATTATATATGACTAAAAAATTTCTAATTCTCAATTATATATACATAATGCCTCTCACTTCATGACTGACTGACTATTTCTGTCATTAATATTCAATTTCACAATTAACTTTCTAAAAACAAAATTTAACCAAACTTGTTGCAAGTCCAGTTCCTACTTCAGAGTCTGCTACAAACCATTTCCATTATGCTACTGTGACCTACCAGTTAAGGATGTTTAATAAGCAGTGCTGAAGGTTAAAAGGAGAATACAATTATCACGGGGCTCGTGATGCCTAACCCTTACTTTCCGCACCAACAAACACTCACAAAAAACAAAGGCCTGTCTTTAATCCAGTTAATCAAAAAGCTGGCTGGTTCTTTATTGCATGTAATTCATACACCCATCAAGAAATGACATCACCATGCACAACATACACTTTCAGTCTGCCTTCTATCTCAGCAAATATGGTTAATTTTTAATGGTCTGGAAATTCTTGTACTAGCAACTGGCTTGGCAATGGCAAGGTCAAGAAAGTAAAAACTCCGGTGATCTCAATATGATGTCCCTTCAACATAATCTGAACTTGGGGGGGGGGGGGGGGGGGGGGGAGGGAGGATTAAAAACAGGAAAAAGGGGGGGGGGGGTGCATTATTACATATAACTCTCTCCCCACACAAAAA
>Ga0123357_10002913_pt1 | contig 19310 bp, 13 predicted proteins | sample TergutEmb28metaG_FD_89873 | JGI IMG/M metagenome (GOLD analysis project Ga0123357, IMG submission 89873) | Embiratermes neotenicus P4 segment gut microbial communities from Petit-Saut dam, French Guiana - Emb289 P4 | ecosystem: Host-associated > Arthropoda: Insects > Digestive system > Gut ...
GCGACTGCTAGGTGGTGGTGGTGGTGGTGGTGGTGGTGGTGGTGGTGGTGGTGGTGGTTGTGGTGGTGGTGTTGGTGGTGGTGGTGGCGGCCATGGTGGTGATATCAGTGGTGGTGATGGTGGCGGAGGAGGAACAGCAGCAGCAGAAGCAGCAATGACAAAATAAAAAGAAAAATCTCAGTAAAACTAATGAATCTCTTCAGTTTTAAGAGGTCAAAAGAAACAGTTGAATTAAATTTTAAGGCATGACATCTCCTCTGTGCCTGTAGAACACGCGATAAATCAGGATGTAGTCGATCGAGATATCAGCCATGGAATTTGTAATTATATGTATGACTACAGCTGCATAATTTTCTTTTTACATTTTCTGATACACATGGCCTGATATTGGTTGCTTTGTGCAGCTGTAATGTGTAGCTGCTATCAGATTTACTAAAATAAAATTTGTGCATAGACAGACTGTGTCCTTATTATTGGGAATTGAATTAAATCTCAGCACAAACTCTGTAAACTGAGGTGTAGAAACACTTCTTCTTCATCAAAAGGATAAGCATACATGCTCCACATGAAAGAACATGGACTCTATTTTAATACCGTAGGTGAATGACTGCCAAAGTAAAATGTGAGTTACAGCTGTATCCTCTTCAACAGTGAATACTACATAAAGCTAATGTCATGTGGTAATATTCTAAATATTGATAAGTCATTATGAACTGTTTGCTCTCTTCAGCTAACACTGATCCTACCTATGAATCCTGGGTTGCATTCACATTGGAATACACCTGGTCCCAAGCTGTGGCATGATCCTCCATTGAGGCAGGGTAGCAGAAGGCATTCAACACCAATATGCTGTCCGTCTTCATTGTAACAGAATTTCTGTCCTTCCAGAGTCTGATTGTAACCTGGAGGGCATTTCACGCAAGGAACTAACCCTGATTGAGATATGTGCCCTGGTGGACAGGAGGCTATAAGAAAATAACATTCCATAATAAAAACGAGACCTTCAAGTTCTCAACAGGGAAATTACAGGTATGTCTGTCTATCTATACATCAGGGAACAAACTGAAGAATTACATGCAGAACTGTATCTTATTGTATACAGGCACTGAGACAAATAACTACAAACAGGATGGTTGAAAAGGTGTATATTCTGAAGATGAAATGAAGAAGATTTGAGGAAACAAATGTATATAGTTTAAACAAATAAATTACTTCAAATTTATATACAATGAACCTATCACGGCCATTTTTGAACGTACAGTAACAAGCATTAATAAATAACCTTATTTGTAAAGTAGATCTTTAGTAATGGAACGTCTTAAATTCCACAACACAGAAGTCCCATCATCTGGACTGCAAACTAAATAAATTCATTCTATTCCAAACTTATTTCTGTAACTTCTATCTTGATGTTATTCTCCCACCTCTTGCAGTGTACCCACTAAAGTACCTCCACTGAAATTCTTTTTCTTTAAAATATAATCTTAACTCTGTCAATGAATCTGTATAGCTGCAAACATGTTTTTTTATTTCATTCAGAAAAGTGCAGTTATCACACGTTTGAATCAGTATTGAATACTGAATAACTCTCAGCCATCTGTGACTGCTTAACAGTTCCCATCTCATCGAAGACACCCTCTTCTACATATATCCTGAGTTCATGCCATACCACTGTGCCATATACATACAACATGAGTAGATGCATCACTTGCGTTACAAAATTGTTTTGAAAAACAATAAGTAACGTTAGTTTGTTACTTGAACATTTATAAAATTTATGTTTATACTTTATCCTAACATTGGGAAGAAATTCAGCTCTACATTGCAGTTAACTCATCATATCTTTGGCACAGTGCATAGAAGCAGATAAAAATATATTGAATGTATTCATATGTAGAAATCCTTACGCATTATAATAAAGACATCAAGTAACTGATTTCTGTACGTTGCCTGAAAGACACAAATTATTCCAAATTCTTATATAATACCAAAAAGAGTTAATGTAGCTTGCAGTACTCTGTGACTGGTTAATGTAATCATGCAACTGAATTTGTACACAGTGGCTGTTGTTCTATTAAACTGCCCATCAGTTACCTTTACAGTCACTGATGTCAGCAGAACCTCGCTTGAGAGTTGTCCAGCTGCCTGGACAGCGTGAACATTCAGTCTGTCCAGGTTTGGGCTGGTAGCTTCCATAGTCACAAGTTGTGCACGGAGTCAATCCAGGTACAGAATTCTTCGAATGTTTATGTTTCCGGCCAAAACACCCCGGAGGGCAAAGGGCTAATAAAGGAAAGCAATCATACCACTGAACTGCATACAACCACTAATTACACACTACTAAAATTCACACATATACTATTACATACCATTAAAAAGCAGACGTCAATAAGAACAAGTGTTGTCAGGATTTACTCATTTCTTAGTTTTATTCTTATCTTCACTTTTAGTGTAAAATTCTATCTTTTGAAGAGTTATTTCATGTAGTCCAACAAAAATTTGTTGATGTTCCTCTCAAGTACAGGGACTTTGAATATCATGCAATTTTTTATTTATTACTGCAGTTTTGTAATTTTGAAGTTGTTGCTTATTCCACGTTAGACTGTCAATTTTTCACAAGCAGATTAGCCACTTGGAGGAACAACCACGGTAATCTTAGAAGTCATAATACTCTAAACACTAAACAAGATAGGCAATGTATGCATACACATGACAATGTAGCACATTAGTATAGTGATTATACTTCCACAGCTATCCTAATAGCCTGATACTATTTCACTCAACCAGAGTATTTTTATGGTGATTTAATGTCACTGGCAACAGTAAAACATACTTCGGTATTCATGTAATGTGCCCAATATTTTTTTGCCAATTTTAAACAAATTTGGAATTTGTTAACAGAGACTCATAGAAGACCCCAACAGCAAACTTCACGGAAATCTGTCCAGAGTGAGTCGCACCAATACATGAGGTCAGACAGACAGAGAATTGATGGACGTTACAAAGGTAGTACATGTTTTTTGCAACTATGCAAATGCACGTAAGAACCTAATATATGCATATGACCACCTTACCCTCTAAGTGTTTGACAAAGTTTCAATTCGCTCTAGACTCTAGTCTTTCTACTGTTGCACACATAGACTCATAGTAAGGCAGAATTCATGCATGAATTATGCAAAACACCCCATATGGAAATTGTCCGCATAATGAACTCTTTACTAGCCTATATCAGTAAGGACTTACATCGACATTCTCTCACATTCTTTGCATGTGTCCTTCTTGTTGATGTCCCTGGTGGACAGGACAGACATATAATACTTCCTTCCACAGGCTGATAATGACCAATGGGACACGATTCACATAAGAGGGTGGTCATATTATAATATGTTCCCATTGGACACTTCACACAGGTATTGTTCTTGAATACAGAGCCAGGTGCACAGATTAATTTTGGTTTGTTCTTAAACTCTACTTTTTTCACTTTTAATGGTTTCTTGTGCTGTGACAAATTCACTAAAAGTCCCTTCCTCACTGAATGCTGAAGCGCATCTTTCATTCGATGCATTCCAGACTGTAGAATTTGTGCATTGGTTTGATTCTGCTTTACCTTGACAAGGCCTGGAAAAGTTAAGAGATACATCAAGAATGAATTCACTACAAAAGAAGAAATGGAAGCAACAAGAGAAATTATATTGAATACTTGTCCAACAAGATGTGACTGTATTCAGTTTATTATATATCTGTAGACAGCTCTACAGGTTACGGGTGTTGATACCCATCATCAGGAGCGTGTACAACTGTAATTACAGCTTCTGGTACCGGTCAACCGGGTCTACTACCATCCGCTCTCGTTGTTGAGAGAAATTATGTGACAGGCCAATAAAAAGCAATGATAGTAAACACCCAGTTTCTAGTCCAAGTTGCATTAAACCCTCTAGTTGTTTAACCCCTGTCCCAAACAAACATGTATTGTTCTTGAGACCACCAAAGACATAATTTGCAGGCCAATATAATTTTATTGCAATGCATAACACACAGCCAGGTACTTAATTACAATTAGAAGTGTGCCGTAAACTGATGCAACACAGCTGTATGAATGAAGTGTAAATAAATATTCATACACCACATGTGGTCATGAGAAAGAGCATGGAATGCTCATGGAAAAATTTCTGGATGACAATTGGAATAATAGTGTTTACAATAACTCATGCATGAAAATATTTTCCTACAATTTCTACTTGCCAATTTTCAGACTAAAGTTGCATCAGATAAATAGGTAATAATGGCTCTTACACCTAACATAATATGAGAAGCACAAATAAATTAAATCACCTATTATATGGAAACGAAGTTCAATGTGTTTGTCATATGCCTTTTCCACAGAATTCTTCTTATGTGGACTACCTGTTGACTCTACAGCATACAGTGTCTCATTCACACCAACAGTTTGGTTGGCAGATCCTCTTGTCATTGTCAACATTCTGATTCCTCCATTAGAGTAAGACCCATCCTATGACAGGGCATAAAAAAAGGGAAACATGTTGGTATGTTGCTGATTCCTCATAATGACACTGAACTCCTTGAAAAATTATTGTAAACTGTAAAATACATGTATTAAAGGCTTACAATGAGAAGTAAAGAAAAATGACAAACAGCATAACGTTGAACATAATAACAAATTAAGTTGTGGGAATAGGACATGACAAAGTACTAACATTTCTTTGTCTTCTATTATCCCGTCTCCGTCTAATAACCACATTTGATTCCTCCTCTAGGCCTGACAGAATTTGGTCACATATTGTGACCATGTCTTCAACACGACATGACAGAGCAGCACCACAGATTTCAGCCAGCTGTTGTGTTATTTTTTCTCTCACATGACCCTCAAGCTGCAAAACAATTTTATGAAAAATAATATGAGGAAAATGAAGAAATATAAACAGAAATAACATGTAACAGATGGAAAATGTTTGGGATTGATTTTCATCTTGATGTCCTAACTTTAGATCAGTCTTCTGAGATTATCCTGTCCATGACTCTGACCCCAAAGACGTTAAATGTTGAAACAAAGTGTTTAGCAACTATACTTTATATGACCTGCATATAATCATGGAACTTCAGACTGTCAGTACCATACTTAATGACAAGTTTGTTATTCCCACCAATCAACAAGCAAGACAGCTGACTTATACATTTTGTTATGAAAGAGTGTAAATAGATATGTGGCACAATGGTGCATGTAATAGATATGTGGCACAACGGTGCATGTAATAGATATGTGGCACAGTGGTGCATGTAATAGATATGTGGCACAATGGTGCATGTAATAGATATGTGGCACAACTGTGCATGTAATAGATATGTGGCACAATGGTGCATGTAATAGATATGTGGCACAAAAGTGCATGTAATAGCCAACTTGTGTATTTGAATTTCATACATGCAAACTTCTAGAGATTCACTGAGGATAGGGTGTATTAGCCACAATTACCAAAAAATATAGCTTAAAGTTTCTCCTAATGTGTTTTAACACATGATGTGAGCTGCATGACTGGTGTAACATAAACACATAAATGGAATCTTATGTATATTGGACCGTGCATCATTGTGATAGTTGAAGAATGAGAGACCAACTTGATGTCACAATTTATTAAGTTTTATTTCACTTCTTCTAACTCAACATGTTTCAGATATTAATACATCCATCATCAGGAGCCTGCGACTTTTCTATTGTATCACCACATTGCTTGTGTGTTCTTGTTTCGATGTGCGTTGGAGTTTCGATGTGGCTGGGTTGGGGTGGTATCCATGTGGCTGGCTGCTTCAGCCTGCCACATCGAAACAAGAACACACAACCAATGTGGTGTATAATAGAGAAGTCGCAGGCTCCTGATGATGGATGTATTAATATCAGAAACATGTTGAGCATAGAAGAAGTGAAATAAAACTTAATAAATTGTGACATCAAGTTGGTCTCTCATTCTTCAACATATATGGAAGTTACAATTCAGCAACCGTTATTTTTTATTATGTAGGAAGAAAACTGTATTCTGCAGAATGGTGAAGAGCACACATTTGGGCAAATGGACCAAATCAAGAAAACAGATTTGCTGGCCATGTTATAAATAACACCCTGCATTTTTAAATATGTATCATTAATGACAAATCCCTGTGGTCAATAATGCCAATAATGGGGAGGTGAGAATTATTTTAAAATAATCTTCAGAATTTTGATTAATCATACAAAAACTAAGTCACAGACAATGACTGGAAAAACAGTACAAATGAAACAAGACAGAAACACTTTCATTGAAAACATATGATGTTTTGTCATTGTGTTGTCAGTACTTGCATTCAGCTGCCACATTACCGTTCCTGAACTGAAAAGCAATGAAGCCAAGTACTGTGACAGTTACATTTCTATGAGGTGCTACTTCTGTTTATATTTTGATATGAACAGTATGTTGCATTGCCAATAGTACAATATATAATGATATTTTTATGACAGTGTGGATGAAACAATTATTCATCAAATTTTGTATCTTTTGATTTTGTGTTCCTGGAATTAGATTCAAAAGGATGAAGGGCTGCATTTTGCTCAACAGGTATGAACTTGCTCTTCAAGAGCCCCACAAATGTATGACAAATGTTCCTTTAAAAAAATAATCCCATAACATCCACCTTAAATTCACTACATGGGCAGCTTACTGATGTTATTTGCAGTAAGATAAAGGTAAAGCAGTCCCATTACAGGCCTGGACAGGCCCAGAGGTTTCCAGGAAGTTAAGGCTCCTAGATTTGGTGACAACAGCACAGGATGGTGGTAGGTTGTCATCTTTACGCACCGGCCGCCTTTACCCCCAGGAAATACTCTTGGTACTCATTTCTGTTAGAGGCTGAGTTGACACCAGGGCCATAGTGTGATCGGAAGGATTATATGTCAATGAAAAATCCACTGACACCAGCTGGAATTGAACCAGCGACCTTCTGATTTGTAGCTCTTCAAAAAATACAGTATGATTATACATATTAGTATCTGTATATACCTTAAGAAAGGAATGCAGCTCACCAATCACTGTGTTTATTTAATTATTTACTTATGGGCAATTTTAACAATGCTCTCAGAAGCTAAAACTATGTAGCATAAAATGTAATTGAAACATGAATTGTAAAGGATGTGGAAAGAAGCAGTCATGGCTTAATGTCAGGTACTATTTCAGCAACTTCTTGGAGGAACTCACGAAAACTAATAAACACCTTTGTCAGGATCAAAATACAAAGTATAAAAAATATACCTCCCAAATGCAAATCAGAAGTGTTAACTCTTGAGACTTACTTTATCCTGTAGCAGTTTTAACTGCGGAAATACAGAGATGAATGCAAACTATTGAGCAATTATTATTATTGTTATTATTATCATCATCATCATCATCATCATCATCATCACCACCACCACCACCACCACCACCATCATCGTCACCATTATTGTTGTTGTTGTTGTTGTTGTTTTTATTATTATAAAAATAGAACATGCAAATGCAGTGTACTAAATAAGAACACTGAGGTGAAGTATAGTGATATTAAATAAGAAACTGAGAAATCTACAATGGTTTTGATGTTTTAGAAGTGGTGTAGCTGACAATTCCATTGTGCTAGTATAAAGTGCAACGTCATATACTACACAAATGGAATCCTCAAACAAAAACTCTGTCAGGTCCATTCACAGCAGGAATTTCATCTCACACAACTTGGAAAATTTCAAAGGACAACTAACACTCTTACTCAAAATACTGGTATGTGGTGGCCTGATGCCAGCACGCTCACACAGACACAGTACGATGGTGCCAAACACAGACTTTCTTTGTACATATAAACCCACTTATGGTATGTACTGAATCACCATACCTGACTAAGAAATCCTGGATCTTCACACACAGTGCTATCACCTTCAATTGTTATAGCTCCATCTTGGGATATAGAGTTTGGTAGGACTGTTACTAGAATAAAATATATACCTATAAAGTTGTTGAAATATTTCTTTAAAAATGTTGAATTTAAGTAAAGAAAATTCTTTAAAACACAATACAAAAATAGGCACAAATAAAAGTCAGGGCAATAAGACTGAATCCCTACCAGCATTAGCTCTTAAATGAAAGTTGAGTTTGTTTGTAATGGCACTTTGTTGAACTCAGTCAGCATCCAAATACCACCCAGCCTTTATTACACTACAACTGTCACCATCTGACATATGTTACAGTTTCATTTTAAATCTCTTACTCATTAATGATCTATATTTTTTCCATTACAGCATGTCATTTTGCAAGTGTCCTTCTTACATGCACTGCACTACAGCCAGAAGGTTGCGAGTTTAATTCCCGATGGTGTCAGTGGAATTTTTCATTGACACATTACTTCTGGCCACACTGCAGTCCTGGGGTTGACTTAGCCTCCAACAAAAATGAGTACCAAGCATATTTCTTGGGGGGTTAAGGTAGTCGGTGCATAGGGCTGAAAACCTTAGTACTTTCATGTTCCAGCTGTCTTGAAATCTGGGAGCCTCAACCACCTGGGACCCTCAGGGCCTGTCTAGGCCTAAACAGGGACTGTTTTACCTTTTACAGTCTTACATATTTACAACAATTCTCTACTAAATTACAAACCTAGATGCGGCACATACCCGTACAAGGTCAAGTTCTATTATTATACGAAACTAGTAACATTTACACTTCCTTAATAGCATATAACACTAAAATTCTGAAAACATAAATGTCAGTATTTTCAAATTTTAATAAATTTGTACACCATACCCATGTATGTAATTTTAAAACAGAATTACTGTAAATACCATGCAATAGAGCTAATTATAAAACTGCAAGCTGTAATGGACTAGTTTTAGAGAGTAATACATGGGACTACACATATTCTAAATAAAAACTGAAACACATATGCCAGATGGTGTTGAATTCAGTGTAAGTGCTAAGTGGTACGTGGATGCATAGAGATTGAAAACCTCATGGTATGAAAGGTTTTCATAACATTTTTGAACTATTAGTGATCACATACACATACACAATAACAAGAACTTACAAGAACAGTCAGGGAAAGGATCAATAGTGCTGTCAGGAGCCAGCATGATCCCATCACTGTCGTATGTGCAGAAGTAATCATGTGGCTGGACAGCAAATGCATATCCCTCTTCACAAGTCAAAGTACAATGCAACGAATCAACATTTGCAGTACAGTTCACATGCCCATTAATGGGATCCAATGGTTTTTGACAGATATTCTCTGTAAATCAAAATGCAATTTAGGAATATTACAATTCTAGACTATGCCAATATGATACTTAAAATTTAATACTAAGAGATAAATGTTCACCAAACATACTTGCAGAAGCACATGTTGTGTGTTGTTACTTCAACATTGCCTCTGACCCACATCAGACCGGAGGGAAGCTGCTGATACTGGATAAACATGTTGCGACAAGACAGCTACAGATATGTCAATCACTATCTATATTAATGATAAATAAACTGAAAATACCATATTGAATATATTCTTCCAAAATGAAGTGCAGTTTGTTATGCAATGAGCATTATTAAATTATACATGTCTCTTGAGACCCTGAAAATAGTATACTACTCTAATTTTAATTCAATTATAAATTATGGTCTACCATACTGGGGAGGAGGTCTCATGTAGAAATTTGTTTAGGAAATTAAAAATATTACCTTTGATATCTCAATACATACTTTCCCTTATGATGTTTGTTATAAAAAATAAAAACCAATTTAGAGTAAATTCAGAGGTTCATAACATTAAAACTAGACAGCACAAAAACCTTCATCAATCTACATCAAACTTGACAGGATATCAACAGGGAACCTACTACTCAGGAGTAAGGATCTACAGTAATCTCCCTTCACACATTAAACAGTTGTCAGATGACCCTACGAATTTTTAATTACATTTGAAAAAATTTTGTACCTACACTCCTTCTACTCTTTGGAGCAGTACTTCCAATATTAAACAAACACCTACACCGGTAACTATCAACATTTCGAAGAGAGAAACGATAATCACATACATCACCAAGTATTTTTGTGTTTTGTTTTCACCATTTCCATAGCATTATATCATATTCTATGACATGTTTTGTTTCGGACTCCAATTGTACATCATTTTATTCATTTCACTAAACCACTGTGACGTGTTCCCACTAAACTCCAATGTTACTAGCGTTGGGATATATGATTATTTTTAAAGACATTTTAATATGGGTAATTTTTGACTGTTTGGCATGTACTATACAGTTTCTAAAATTGATTGTTATATTGTTCTTTATTCCTGTATTTCATTTTAAATTTGTACCTCATACTATTACTATAGTCTACTTAAATTTTATTATATGCATGCTGATACATTTGTATCATTTGCATATGCCTTACTATTATGTATAAAATACTGTTCAGTATTTTCGACACAGTGCAGTCGAGAATTGTCTTCATAAAAAAACTATGTTACATTTCTCTTATCATGTACAATATACAATGTAGAAGGATTGTGTATATTTTTAGTGATGAGGTCTCTATCAAATGCAATTGTGGAAATGGATTGACCCCTCATAAATTAAATGAATCAATCAAATAACCATATATTAATGCCATTTTATTACCAGCTCAAATTATAATTGTTACTTTGTAAATTGAATCTTTATGCATAAGTATCTGTGTGTGTATACATATGCATATTGTGCTATGACTAGTTCTGTATCCAATAGGTCTCTTGGACTTGTAATGGATTTGATGGAATTGAATAAACTGAATGAATGAATGAAACCATAACATTTATTAACATTTATTGTTGTAGTCACTGGTCGCTGCTGTCAACTAACTGTGTATCAAAATGCTTTATAATTTATTCAGCACAGGCAGCATATAGGAACTGGTATATATATGGTTGCTGGGACCATGTTAAATTCTTCACACTCAGTCTGTTTTATTTATCAGGTATAAGCACATTTATTCACACAGTCTATTAATAGAAATATTTGGCCTGATCACAATTTCAGCAGAAGGAAAAAAGATGTAATCAATAAGATAAAGCCATCCCTGGGTTAAAGCAGCAGATCAAAGACATGAAAGAGTGCTGGTAAATTTGAATATATTGTTAATCTTGGGTGAGATATCAAGAAACTTGGGAACAACATATAATTTAGAATATCGGCAGCAAAGAGGAACTACATGCTTATAAAAGCATTAATGACATCCTTCATATAATTTTTGTTTCTTACACATAAAGTATAAAAACAGGTACGAAAGGAACATATTTTTAAGCACAAGACGCAATATTTATAGTCCGAAACAATAAGTCTCTGAATATGACCAATGATGCATGCATTTAAATCACAGCACATATAGGCTGAATTCAAATATGTTTCCCTATGAGGTAAGATAACAGGTCTAATTCAATTGAATTTATATTTACATTCAGTAAATCCAAAAGGTTGCAAAACCACTGGATATAGAACATGTTAACGAAGAATATTCTTCATCACCATCATCATCATGTTCCTGAAGGGTTAGGCATGTTTCCTGTTCCTTGATCCTCCAGTTGAAGTTAGTCCCTCCATCTCTTCCTCAGTCCTCCTATGTTCCTTCGTCCTTTTGGTTTATATTGTAATGCTTGTTTTGGTAGTCTGTTTGTGTCCACCCTCTGTACATGTTGTAGCCACTATTTCTGGTGCTGTTTTATTTCCTTTACTATGTTCTGTGCTCCCGTTTTTTGCCTAATACGTTGATTCTTTTCTTTATCTAGTTTTGTTATTCCAAGTAAGTGTATCAAAAATTTCATCTGTGCTGCTTCTAAATGTTGTTCCTCTCTTTTCTTCAATACCCAAGCTTCACTTTCAAATTTCAATGCTGGTTTAGCTGTAATGTTGTGAATTCTTAATTTTGTTTCTTCGTTCATTTGTTTTCCAAAATGCCTCCGTATAGCTCCGTTTATTTCCTTATATGTTTGCAATTTGTCTTCTAAATCACTTCCGTATTCTGATATGCAAAACCCCAAGTATTTAAAATCTGTTACTTTTTCAATAATATTGTCATTTATCACAATTTTTACCCTCTGTATGTGGTTCCCCCACATTGCCATTGATTTTGTTTTTGTACTAGATATGATCATTTTATATTTTCTTGCTATAAGGTTTAAGTGGTGTGCCATTGTTTGTAAATCATCTTCTGATGTAGCCATTAAAATCTGGTCGTGTGCATAATAATTTCCTGTTATTTAGTTGTATACCCTTCTTTATCACTGTTTTGAATTCCTGTATTATTTTATTAATATATATGTTAAATAATACCGGTGAGAGGCTGCATCCCTGTTTTACTCCTTTGTTTATGTGTTTTGGTTCAGATATACCATCATTAAATGTAATTCTAATCTTCGTATTCTTGTAAATACATTTTATTGTGTTTAGTAAATAATTTGGAATTTTATTGTCCATCATTTCCCATAGCTTATCTCTGGTCACGAAAGAATATTCTTATAATATACAAAAGACATACCAATAACACCAGCATAAAATATAAGTATACAGAGACAATAAAGGATAGTGGTGTATGAATATGCAAGAAACAATAGAGATTACATATGGACATATATGATAAACACAGCTATAGAGAAAGACAGATGAATATATCTAATTGTCAAATTGGCATGTAAAAATAGGACCAAAATATATATGTAAAATTTACAATTTAATGAAGTTTGCTAATAGTTAATAGACATTAAATACACATTCAATAATACGTTGAGTAAGTATAAACTTTGAATGAATACCGAACAAACATAATAAATAGAAAAAAAAAAAAGACATTCATAGAGGTCTCAAGAAAACAGAATTTGCAAATCCTAGGAAACCCAGTACCCACTTATTACTATTGTTATTACAATATTCATCTAATGAATAAAAGGAACTCATATATATATATATAAGATTTTTCAAAGCATTTTTAAATATCCTTGGATTATCAGAAAACTATTTAATATTAATGTGACAACTATTAAAAATCTTAATACTTGAAGAGTAAAATCCCTTTTGATAAATATCTAAATTTGCCAAAGGTAAGAGATGGTTAGAACTCTGTCTAGTATTTATATTACAAATTTCTGAATTTATCAAGAACTGATCTCAATTGTTAACTATAAATATAAGTAGGGAAAATATATATTGTGACACAAGTGGCAAGATTTTTAGTTTTTGTGAATAAAATTCTACAGTTGTTTCTATTCCCACAACCCATAATAATTTTAATTACTTCCTTTTTTAACCAAACAATTTGAATACTGTGACAAGAATTCCCTCAAAATATTATTCCATAACTCGTGGACAGTAGGAAAAATGGAATGATAAATTAATAGTAATGTCTTATGTGACATAAGTGGCTTAACAGATCTAATTACATAGCAAGCAGTGCTTAATTTAGTTGTTAGATGATCTATGTGTATTTTCCATGATAATGTACTACCAATAGTTAATTCTAGAAATTTGGTAGATAGAGCACTGGGGACTGATTTATTATTAAGACCAATCTTCATGTCAATAGATGGACTATTCCTAGTCTTAAAGTGAATAGAATGAGTTTTTTTTTTTAAATTTAATAAGAGATAAATATTTTTAAATGAAGTGCTTAAAGTTGCAAAAACTATGATTATTTCAATTAATCTCAGTGATGTTTGAGTGAGTAAAGAGTATACTTGTATTATCAGCAAACAAAATAGGTGTAGATTTGTTATTTATAAACTGAGGTACATCATTCATGTATAAAAGAAATAGCAGGAAACCCAGGATGGAATGTTGTGGGACCCCTGAGTTAGAAGGAACGTGGAGGGAGTATTCATGGCTTATGTTAAAATAAACTATCATAACTTCAGCACTGAGGAACTGAGAAAATTAATTAAAATCCACACAAATATAGCTTATCCTCTCCCAGAAGAAACTGTGTATCTCCCAATAGAATCAGGAGTGATTTTGTCTGTACATCAACCAAACAGTGTTAATCAGACACTTTGACACCTCTAAAACTTTCTCACATTCACTAGACATTATATAAACTCATGGCGCTATAATGTTATCAGATGAAGCTCATTTTCAAAGATGGAGGTAGCATATGTTTCCAATATGTTTGTAAATTTGTAAACGATTATATGATGCTGCATTCCAGAAGACAGTACAATTCAGAGACAGTTTATTCATATTTTAGATCACATAAAGAACCATTACTTTAATTGTGAGGTACTCATTTAAAATCCCTGAATTACCATTAGAAGAAAATTCCAAGTACACAGTTTCTCATATTATGCTAATTAGTCAAACATACCTTCAACTGTAATATTAATGACACACGTTGCTCTATTTCCATAGATGTCCAGAGCAGTGTATGTGACCACAGTTGTCCCATATGGAAACAAGTCTGTGTCAGGAATACGGGACACCTAAAGTAATGTACAAGAAACCACAAACTGTGTCAGTTACTTGTTTTGTTAAAATGACACACCAGTTTTGCAGTAAATGAATTGTATACTATGAAAATGATGGCAGCTTAACAACCGAAGAAGAAGTATAAATACTGACAAAAATAAATGAATAATGGAGATGCATCTGAAGATATTATCCAAGCAGTCAAGTTGAAATAAAAAAACTATAAAATGTCAGAAAACATCTGGGTAACCCACCAGTCAGTGGGGTAGGTAAGGATCCCTCAGACCCTGCAGCATGGGAGGAGGCCATGGCTTGGGGGGGAGGAGGGGGAAGACATACACAATACAAAAATTTGTTGTGGGTTCTATCAGACTGGATTCCCTTCTTCTGACAAATGGCAGTATTATGGATTCCTATTACAAGATCTTGGAGTAACTTCACTAATAAATGCAGAGGGGTCCCAAGTATCGAGTCACAAGGAGGTCCCCAATTTTCAAGTTTCAGGGGCCCCAAATGGATATACACTACTGGTCCTGAAGGTATAACACCACCTTGGCACTAAATGGAGGTGAGTGGTCAGCTGCATGTCCCAGCCATGTAACCTTTAGGAGAAAGACCTCCTTGTCCATTGAACAGGAGGATGGGTGGACCCCACAGCCGATACAGATATTCTGGGGAGGAGAGAAATCTCTTGTTCTTGCTATACATTAAATTGTGATTCTACTGGCCTAAATTAACAACATGCATCCAAAGTACAGAAGTAATGTTATTAACTCTTTTGGAGCTGTCTCATTAAACACCTCCCCTCACATATTGGCTGTTTGCAAACTCCTAACAAATCAATATGTCATAATTTCACAGTCATGTCATAAAACTTTCCTTTACAGCATGATGTTTTTCACAGGTTACAGGAAAATAATTTTGTGATCAGAATTCAAACTTCCCAATACTCAGCTACATATTACATAATACATGCAATTAAGTAAATACACGGCACATTACCTAAAACTGAATAACCAAGTTATTTATGAAGCTTTACAGTTATATGCTCAAAGAGATGTGGAAAGGTAAATCTAAATGTAAGTGGGGGAAAACAAATGCTTACTCTTAGAGAATTACAAGTTTTTACACTTGAACTACATAATGCAATACTGTACAAAAATGGCAGAAATATCTACAAAGTAACATCCACAACTGATGAGTCGGCATAGCATAATCATTAGAGTGACTACAGGCTATGTGCTGGACAACCGAGAAATCGTGGTTTAAATCCTGGCAGCCTAAGCCTGAAGCTGACCACTCACTTCCATCTAGTTCTAGGGTTACAAATGAGTGGAGCTCTTCCTCCACTCCCCATATGCTGTCATAATGCACATAGGAACAACTTTACTTTTTACTTTACCAACTCTACCCATCTCCTGCTCACTTCTAAACCTTATTGCTAGATAGGCAACATAGGAGAAACTGCAGGTACACATTTTGAAAAAAACATCTCCCATTGTGTATTTAGATTTTACCTTGCATTCATTTCATTTTTCAGTAATAGTTAATAAGGTTGTCACTAAGCAGAGCTTAAATTAAAATGAAAATTGAAATTAGAACTTACTGGAAAGCATTATTAAATATTTGTGAATGAACTCAAGTCCCATTCAAAATAATATTGTGAGATAACAAAATATAATCAATTAATATCACCTTAAGAGGTTTCCCAGAATTGTCATGGAAAAGTGGAGGCTCCCAGGTGAGAGTTCCATTATCCCCCAAATCTAGAAGAAAAGTTGGTGGCGACTCACAGCGATCAACAAATGGCGATTCTCTGTCTGCAGAAATAAACAAGCCAGAATGCAATTAAAAAATATAGCAATCTGAGTGAGTAAAATCACTATCAGTCTCAGTACAACTATCTTTATTAGACAAACACTCTGTCTAATACAGCAACACGTTTCAACCTTAAATTAAGCCATCTTCAGGCTATTAATCTTTAAAAACACACTGAGGAAGACAACATACAGTTGCATACAAAACTGTTGCTCTTTCAAGAGTTAGTATAAAATAAAAGAATTTGAAATGAAATAATTTAGACTAGGATAAAAAATGTTGGATTGGAGGTATTAGATCATGCGGAAGGTTGTTAAAAATTTTGATTGCTGAGTAGCACACTCCCTTTTGAAACTTTGTTAAAATAGCTGTAGGTGGATGTAAGTTGGTTTTAAATCTTGTGTGAATATTGTGGATCTGATTGTTTGTAGGAAATAAATGTTTACTTTTTACAACATATATTGATATTGAGTATATATATTGGGAATATAGGGGCTTCCCCAATATGTTTTAAAGATTAAAAGCCTGAATATGACCTAATTTAAGGTTGAAGCATGTTGCTCTATTAGGCAGATAGGCTTTTTGTCTAATGAATAAGGTTGTGTTAAGACTGATATTGACATTACTCATTCATGTCACTGACAAACAACAGGATGGCACACATAAAAATATAGAAAACCTTTGCCATTCTCAAATGGACTGCAAACAAATCTTCTGTATGTATATAACACTGACATTATCACTACTAGTTTCAAAAAACATAGTAATATTGCTAATGTCAACTAGCAATTATATTTTGGTATTGATCATATTAGTTTTAACAATAATATGGTGATGCAGTAATGGAATTGGTGCTGGTGGTGGTGGTGATGACAATGGTGTAAATATTTGTGTAAAAGATACATAAAGATTTCTTACCTTCAACTATGATCGTGAAGTTGCATTTGGTCTTATGGTGAGAGGCATCAGTGGCCACATAAGTGACAATCATTGTACCAATCTTAACTTTCATTGGCTGTCGAGTAGCAGGTCGTGTCCATACAGTGGGAGGATGGCCATCATTATCTATAGATACGATATAATTCAACACATCCATAATATATCCATGCCAAATTATATATCTAGAATTTTTTTTGTCTCAAATTATGAATGTCAGAGTGCACAGCACAGTTTCTGATTCGGTAGTTTCAGTTTAGGTAACTGTGTATGATGGTCAAGTATGATTTCAGTGATTCTGATAATGTTACTTTCAGTAATAAAATGTTGATGGATTTTGGAAAATTAACTGTTAATCTGTGGAGAGAACAAATAGGTGTAGGCTTAATATGCAATAGTGTCTAAGCACAACACAGCATCAAACACAGTTTTTTTTTTTATAAAAAAAACTTACCAGTTGCAATTGGCACCGTCCAGTTGACAGTTGCATAATCTTCATCAGGATCTGTCCCCACTACTATATTTTCTGGACATTGAATCTTTGGTGGTGTAATATCTAAGAAAAAATAGCCAGCATTTATGTCATATATTTAAAAAAAAAAAACTTCCATCAAAGGTGGAATTCAAGTACATTGGCAAGTAATGGAAATTCATTAACAAAATAATGTCACTGAAATAATTTCACTACACTTATACTGCATATGATTAAACAATGATCGTCATATACAGTCATAACTGTCACTAAATTACAAAGTTTACCAAAATATCCCAATACAAGCTGGAAGGTTCAAATGCCAAATGCATAAAGACACTAAAATATAGGACAGTAGTTCAAAAGTCATGTCAGTAGTCGAAGCACATTTATTATTTATAAATCACATAACAGTAACAAAAATTTGTATTAGAGTGATAACATCATTTAGCAACAGAAACATGTAGTAGACTAACCAGAGCTATGTTATTCATTTACTAATTTATAATTTTGCAGAAACTTGAAACCATAAAAGTTATTTAATCTGTGGGTCACCAATGATCTCAAATCACAATGAAGCAGAGAAATCCCTGATGCTTAATGAAAGCACCAATTCAACTTACCGACACAAGTATTAACTTCCCGACCTGTCCACTTGCCCACTCCCCCACAGACACGAGATTTTGGGCCCTTCAGCTGGAATCCTGTTGCACAAGAAATGTTGCACCTGGTCCCATAAACCTGTTTATTTGTTCCACATTCTACTGGTGTATACTCGCCATTAGAAACTGTGGCCAGTGGTGGACAGAACAGTGCTAACAAATCAAAATATGAATTTCATCAATCAACATACCATTGAATGACATATTACACAGAAGTGAGGTGCTTCTCAGTTAGAAAATGTTATTGCCCCTTGTATTGAGTCCATAACATGCTTTGAAATAAGAATGAAACACTATCATTACTTTGGTCAATAAAAGTAATTAGTTTTAATGTAAATAACACATCAGAATTATTGGCAGTGTTGTTTTTAATTATAACTTAAAATCTGTATCTGATTTTATTTAAAATTGCGATACAAAATTATGACCTTGTGGTGTTTCCTTTCTCTGAGCAAAAAAACACATCTTACTTCAGAACATAAATTAGCTACACAAAGACCAACCAGAAGTTGATGCTTGGTACAGGCACCATCCTATCCAAAATGGTACCCAACATTCTACCCAGTGGATACCACATGCAGTTGCCCTGAAGTATGAGCAAATTTAATGTGTGTTGCATCTAATGCCAAGGTTTACATCTAAATAGCATGGTAGTAGAAGAAGAGAAAACTTTATTTTCTCAAATAACATAACTTTCATTCATTCATTCATTTATTATGCATTCTGTCAATCCATACAAGGTCAACCAACCTATAGGATATAGAGCTTATCATGATACTAATGTAATATAGAAACAAAATAATTATATCATAAAGTACATTTCATTTATTAAGCATTCTGTCAATCCATTTACAAGGTCAAGTAACCTATAGGATATAGAGTTTGTCATATTGCTAGTATGATATGTACATAAGGTTATTACATAATAAAGTATGTCTTA
>Ga0123357_10002914_pt1 | contig 19309 bp, 7 predicted proteins | sample TergutEmb28metaG_FD_89873 | JGI IMG/M metagenome (GOLD analysis project Ga0123357, IMG submission 89873) | Embiratermes neotenicus P4 segment gut microbial communities from Petit-Saut dam, French Guiana - Emb289 P4 | ecosystem: Host-associated > Arthropoda: Insects > Digestive system > Gut ...
GTTGTGGCAGCATAACATGTTGTGTGGGAATGTGTTGTGGAGCAGTGGCTAGGTGTGCGTCGTACAACGCACACCTAGCCACTGCTCCACAACGCATTCCCACACAACATTTTATGCTGCCACAACACCTCGTTTGCAAATACGAATTGAATTGTGATACTGTAATATAATTTTAGCAAGGAACAAAGCTCCCTGATGATGATCTGACAAGATCGAAACATGTCGGAGTGTTTTAAAGTGTTTTAAAGTGTTTTAAAGTGTTTTAATAATGTTTTATGTGAAATTATATGTGCATTCGTTGGTTGATAAATTGAAGTAAAATTGTTCCACATTATTTTCTCCGTAAACAAAGACTGAGAGATTAAATTGCGCCTCGAGTATAATATTAAATATTTGCGCGACTGTGCCAATCTGAATTTTGTTATAATGCACACTTCAGTCCAATACCGTTGACTTCTCTTTTAAGAAAGTACATTTTTTGTGTGATGTGGAATATTGGTTTGGGTGAACTGAGGGGCGCTTCAGAATCAAAGGCTAAAAGGCGAATACCTTCCTTGCCTAGTTGTTATTCCGAGTGCTACCATTATACTCTCACGGAAAGAAATGAGGAGTACTGCCATAACCTCAGTCAGAATAACAGAACTGGAAGACCTCGGAATATCCCAAATAAGGAACGGGAGGTTGACAGCCAGAAGTATAAGCCAATACACAGTGGGATCTGCCACATACATGAAGATTTAGGAAATTCGAAAATTGTGCGATTTGTGTATTTCCTGCTTATGGTGAATCCGAAGACTTCTTGCGGTATTCATATAAAAGAGTCATGAGTTATCCTAGATCCAATCTACAGTTTTATATCAGATTATTCTGAAATCTACTTTGATATTATCTTGCCTTCTACGTCTGTCTACCCCTCGGCATCGTACCTTCATTCCTTTCAGCAAAATTCGGTGTGCATAGCTCATATCTCACGTGTATCTTACAGGTACTGACGGTCTTGTAGTTGTCGACTTCATCGTTCTAATATCTCATAAAGAAGTGAAATAATGATCTTTATTCTTATGTAAATTTCCAGATCTTTTGTTGTTTTTCAGTTTTGGATCCAAATATTTATTCTAAACGCCCTGCTTTAGAACACCGTCAGCCGTGTTCTTACCTTAGGATGAGACATCAAGTTGCAAGGGAAAAGCTAAAATCACAGCGAAATGCAGGAGACGAAAATCGGAAGTTGCAGCAAGCGCATCTTGTATCCCTCCTGCAAACAGACACTATACCACCGCTTCCTAGCAGACAACCGCCTCGCTGGAATCATAAGTGACGCGCAAGTGACGTAAACGTAACCAATTAATCAAAACAATTAAGCCACCAGTTACGCCACTGCAAGACGTTCAAGACATTGTCTTCAGCAAAGCCGTCAGCTCCACACCAAAGCTGTTAGGAAGTTGAAATGCGTTACAACATAATTACCATGTCATGAAGAGAGCTCCTGATAGCCCTTCCATTTACCCCCGCGGGGGTTCACCCTCTTGTTGTAACTACCCCCTCTCCTCGGGGAGACAATGTACCGGAAGTAGGTCTTTACGTCGTACCCTATAGCACAACCCCGTCGTCAGAGAGCTGCCTCATCCATCACACACTGTGACGTCACCCGGCGAAGACTAAGAGATGCTACATTATAAGTTCTTGACGCTAAAGTGACGTATGTCGCTTGAGGTCAGTTAATTTTAGGGCGAACACTGTACATAAAGTGTTTATCAATTTGTGTGCGTGTGCTGGAGGTTAAGTTAGCGGCATACTTTGTGAAAGGATATTGGAGAAATGTAGGTGAAGATCCCCACCATTGTTTTTGAAGAAGCTTGCTGCGAATGAGATTAGCAGTCCAGCTATGTTTTGGGTTTGGATCTTGGCGCGGCAGTAATCTTGGCTTGGGCGTCTCATGGTTTTCCTCGGCACCTCCAGGAAAATATGGGAAAATACTGGAGCAGAACTACCTATCTTAAAACGGGAGATCAACCATTCGTTACACATCCTTGGAAATGCAAAAATAATCCCTTTCGGAGCTGCACGAAAAAATACATATTCTGAGACCTGTACACTGCAGTAGATTGAGGCAAGATGGTGAAGCAGAAAATAAGTTCAAAGAAGAACTCATAAATCCCGCTTTGCTGTTGCATAAATTTCTAGTAGCCTATTACACATTTACCAGTCCTGTGATGATAAATATTACCATTATCATTGTTATTAATTCGTAGGCCTACATTTCGTCAGGAACTCATTACTGAAAACACGACAGTTCCGCTCCGTCTCTTCAGTGCTAGGCTAGTGCTGGACAGCCTACTAAGTGGTTTAGACTGCCGCCGAGGGCACGAGGCCTTCCTGTTCTTCAAAACGAACAGGTCTGGTTCCCTTCTACCCGCCCAGCAGATTTTTCCTATCGGGCTATACTGGCCGCACCGTAAAACTGCAGTTTACTAGTGCCAAGGTTAAGAGCTGTTGAAGCTATGCATTATGCCATCATCGGGCTCATCCGAAAGTGACATAGAGAATAACGGTAATTGTATTACCATTCATTTTAGATAGTTGGAAATTCCAGGCATTTTACGTTACATATTCCGCACGAGAAATACTTAGAGTTTTATAAAATATTTAAAAGGGTATTATCGACTTTCTTATATTTCACAGTAGTAATCAAACCAACAAATACACTTTACTGGGAATACTCCTATAATATACCTCCTACATGTTCGGGTCCTTCTCGTGGCCACTACCAAGGCGTATCAGTACATCAATGAAATCAGAAGAAGAAGAAGAAGAAGAAGAAGAAGAAGAAGAAGAAGAAGAAGAAGAAATTGTGCAGACACACTGTTATTTATCACTCAAAGTTAATATGCATTTACAAATGTAAAATTTGAATAATAAGAGAATAAAAGAGGTAAAACCGAGTATAAAATTTACAGTAGTGAATGCTTAAGTGTTTTAAAAATTAACTGCTGATATGGCTCGTAATCGTATGGTTTAGCTCTGTTGTATAAAGAAGCTAATAATATTTTGGAAAATATACTTCTAGATATTTTACTGTCTGGAACGTTAATGGTAAGAAGCCCGAGATCCCAAGTTCCCTGAAAGATTTAGTGTTGTAATTATTTATAATTATTCTGTTTACTATTTGTGTATGTAACTGATAATGGCTTAATACAAAGGTCATAATATTTAGCCGTCTTATTGAACTATAAACGGTTAAAGTTGGCTGAAGTTCTGCGCTAGCAGTAATGTGAATACCAGCACAGCCGGACGACGCAACTAAAAATCAGTTTTGCATGCTTTGCCTATCTCCAGTGGCTCGTTAGTTACTGTCAGCTTATGAAGCTCAAATTTTCGTACGGCCCCCTATGTTCCTGTATCACATTTTACAAGCGAATTTTATAATCACATTTGCATAGGCTTAGTAGCTACGTAAGTATACATTATTTTAGGTCTGCAAATTAAGCACTGTTATTCTTGCTCTCACCTCACAAGTTCGTGTGCCAGCCTGGTTGCTAATGCTGGTACGAAAATACAGATTGCTACTTTGGCGTGGCTTCTAGTGAAATAACCTGTACACTATATTTTGAAATGCTTGTTGTTTTTGTGCAAACGTTCGAGGGTGGGATTCTGTGACATTCTTTCATTCACACAGTAGCTACGCAGTGCACGGTTGAATTTCTAAGCCGAATTTTCTCTTTAAAAAGGAAATTAAGCAAAAACCCCTAGAATTAAAGTTGGTTAATATCGGATTGTGAAACTTCAGAGCAATTAACATTATTCTGAATTGGACAGTTGCTTTCAAAATGGCGCTGCATCAATTTGCGACGTGCAGTTGTAATTATATATCGTAGGTTTATTGTGAATGACTTCACGCCACGGATATGACAGCAGTGATGAGGAGGCAAATTACATCATCACTCTCAGTTAAATCTTTAGCCATACTGACTTTAGCCGCAGACATCACTGACCGAAATACCACGTCTGTGCTGTTTACTGTATGCCCTACCTTATTTGACGCTAAATAATTTCAGCGTTCTGCGTGCAGTTGTGTGCTTTGTATGAAGACCACTACACAGCATCATACGTTTTTGGTGTAGTGTGCTTACTGCCATGTAGGAACTGAATTTTTATGCAATATGTCACTAGAATCCTCTAAATCCTTTCACCATCAGAACTTAACAGTACCCCATTTCTAGCCAGCATGTCCACGGTTGCCCCTTCCCTTGACCCATTCTTACACATTGTGGTCCTCGAAGAATAGGCATGGTCACATCAAGACGCTAAAATATTCTTTGAACACAGAATGATGCAGTGTACGGGGTACTGCATAGAAGTAACTTACGGGAGAAAGATCTATGCTGCAATACCGACCGAAATATGGATACCCCTTGGTTGCTTAACCTTTTGGCGCCGGAATTATTTTTTTAAATTTTAGCACACTCTGTATATACAATGTGAATAAAACAGGTACCAAATACGTTAGAATTATAAAACAAACTGCATTTTGAAGAGAAAAAATCAGACAGTATATATCGTGTTTAAAATATTCAGTACCTGTATTTGTTGAATAAATATATAAAATGCAACGTTTAGAGTTTAGCGGTGCGGTACGATCACTATAGGGATCTTTAGGCGTCAAAGGGCTGACGATCATCTGGCAGTCACTGAGCCTTTTCATACATGTTGACAACTGGAAGAATGCCTAGCGACAGCAAGATATAACGACGACATAACACGTGTTTATATTGCACAGCTAAGCGAATGGCTTCACACAAGAAGTTACTTTACTGGCGCTGTACATACATCGTTGCTACCAAGACATATATTTTTTTGTATGCTCCCAATAACACATAGTCTAAAGACTAACAAGTTATTTTATTCTGATCAAGATATATATGGCTCCATGGTACGGAGTTTGTATATTTCAGAATTTTAGGGCGCGACGAATTGCGTCTGCACTTGCCGGGACATCGTGTCGCCAAATATTGATTCTGATACCAGGAATCAGTGTCTTGTTATCGAGCTAGCAGATCTGTGGTTGAAAGGGGAGACGAGTGAACCCGGGCACTGACAGAGTGTGGGACAGACCTACCCTGTCCAGATAACACCCACACAGTCATTCCTCAGGTCTTTGTGCCACCCGACACCAGCAGTGCAATACTTTCACCCTCGCCCGGCGGATAGCCACAGAACACAGTTTCTCCACGCGAAGAGAATTCTTTTAAAATGCAACATTTTCGCTCAGTGGCGGCGCCCAAATATCGCTGTTCTCTAAACGTGAAGGTTCAGTTCCCTGCCTCTCAAATAACCCGCCGTCAAGTACTGGAAGATCGTGCACATTACAGTCTTCACTCATAGACGTCGTAGGTATTTTGAGGGGGTATTCAGCTTCAACGTTCGGTCTTTTTTGTCACCAAGCACTCCCCGGTATCTGGTGGGCAAGAGAAGAACAGTGTAATTGAACATTCGGACGCGATGGGAGAGAGTACTTCTTGAAAAGCTAACAATCCTTTCCGGCCAAGAAACTTCCTGATTTGTAAAGAACGAGAAATTTCGTCAGTGTGTTAATAATCTCCCGTCACTACTCTATAACTTTCATATAGCGTTTCCAAAAAATCCAAACACCAAAATAAACCTGAATTACATTCAGTGATTCAGATCGTACAGCGCTGTAAACACACTCCTTTTCAGTTATAAGAATCAATCGGTTAATCGTGTGCAATGAAAACAAACGCCGTTTGTTGTAATAACTCAAGGCAACATAAAATACACTGCGTGGACAGAGCGAAGATTTCCTTAGTGTTAAACCTGAAGACACCTAAAGTAACCACTAGGCTTTAATGTGTTAAAGACTCTAATTAATGTATTTTTTTTTTAGGGTGCTCTTCCCTTCAGGTTTTCGACTCAGTATTTTAGATCCTATGGCTTTCTGTCTGTCACGCAGGAGAATAGTACAAACGGAAGCCTAGTTTTATTCTAGTTTTCTTACTTTTTCTAGAGAAATTTCAATACAGAAATTAGAACATAGAAGGAAATATTTCTTGCTTCTTGCAAACTGACTTTGCAGACGGCATCGATACGTGCTTTATGCAGAGTGCGTTTGAAGGCTTTGTCAAAATTAAAGCGATATTTCGTCGCAACTCCTCGGTACCATTCCGTCAATTTCCTGCCCATCACGATTTGGTGAAAACGAAGGAATTGAGAACGTCAAGGATACGATTTCGATGAAGAACCATCGTCGACTTCGTTTCGTTATTTTTTCTCTCTCTCTGGAGGGAGGGGAGACAAGAAATGCATAGCCCTACATCTTTTTCTCGGCCAACCTGAATTAAGTGACTACATGCATGGAGCAAAGGCAGGTATGAGGATAATATTAAAATTGAAGGTATATTATATGCGAATATATGGACTAGATTTTTTATTTTGGCTTAGGACAGGATCTAATGAAAGAGTGTGGTCATGGTGAGAAAGTAGCGGTTTTGATAAAAGTCGTGGGCCGTTCAGGTTGGCTAACGCTGTAACCTTTCTCGAATTTACTTTAGAGGTGCCTGTTTCGAATCACGGTTATCCTTACTAAGGTGCTTCCTATCCTCATTCATTTTTGGCACATTCCGAGATAGTTGAAATTATACCACGAACGTTTTCTTCCACATCTTTTATAATTAATCATCATCAAGTTATTCGACACTGCATAATCTGAGTCTCAGAGTGCGGCATTACATGAATTATAAACACCAATTAAAAGGCGGGAAATTGTCGATCAACAAGGAGACTATCAGCTTCTCGAAAAGTATGTTCTCAGAGTAGTCAATTTCTCTTTAAGTGTAGTAATTTTTGAAAAAGGCCAAGGAGGAGCTACAAGAGTCAGTGTTATTGACAGATGCTGTGCAATAAAGGCCTATATCTGGAAACGGGATTCTGATCTTCTGTTAAAACGATCTCGAAATTGGATGGATAAGGACATAGAATCGCCACTGCAACTGTGTTTAAAGTTTCCTCCTTAACTCTTATATCCACCCCTTTAAAAGTCCTATACGAACCCCCAGCGGATTTGAAACTTCTCATAGATACATATTGAGTCAGTACTGGAGCCCTGCCTTTTGTTGTCCGGTAACAATGCTTACAGAGATAGTGAGAGAATTTAAAAAAAGAGAGGGATCGATTCGAATACGGAATGATGGCCAAAGTCCGAAAGTGAAAAGAAGATAATGGGAGTTTCAAAAGGACGACTGGAAATAAAAGAGATTGGAAGAAAAATAAATGTGGAGAAAGGAGTTGAACGCAAAAGGCACTGGAGGATTGACTTCCTATTGTTTGCAGGGTGGCCTGTTCTGGAGACTAAAGAGGCCACTTCTGTTTCGCGAGATGGTAGATCTGTATCTTGTGCAATAAGATTGATTGCCCTAGTCGAAACTATCCCCCCTGAAGGCAAGGAATTTAATTCCTGTTGTCAGGTCTATTGACCGTGGAACTTCACTATCTGCCAGTACAATGACGGTGTTAGGGGATGTACGTATGACCGTGAAACCCGCTTTCGAATCCCATAGGGGGCAAAAGTTTTCTATTCTTCACGTCGTTCAGGTGGGCTTCAAGTGCCCAGCTTCACTTCAATTGGGAGCTGGATGTAAAGCGACTGGAGAGTGAAGCTATCCATTACATCGTATGCGCAAGACGACGTGTGGAGTTATACCTCCACTTCCCTCGACGTCGTCTTTGTGCATAATTAAGCACGTAATCGATTTTAGTCCTCCCTCGTACGGATGACATTAAGCTGTACCTCCAAATAAAATTGAAATATTTTTGCATGCAATGTAAATTCGCATATTAACAAGGAAAGGGAATACAGTAATTTGATAGGCTAAATCTGTTTCATATCGCACTTTATGTCGTGTCACACATTCTGAATTTGTCTTGGCACAGCGTTCAAGGTTCAATTTTAACAGTTTTCTTAGAATGGAGTTGATGCTGAGGATCAAGTGTGGAAATTTCACTTTACTTATAGTAGGAACAAGTGTGCGGAAGAGATGCATACTTGCGCAAACCATGCATAATGCCAAGCATATTCACGTCTCCACATACCGGTGTTTTTCAGGACTCGTTGGTCCTCCGAAAGAAGACGCTCCAACAGAATCCGACAGAACACAACACAACACGACGCAGACAAGCCTGCCCACAACCTCACGGGCACTCCGCCTTTGCGCCTTGGGCATTTGCGTACGTAAGAGTGTTGAAAGGAGCTGCATTTTATTACGTTTGGTGTACTTTACCGCAGATTTATTTCACTTGACAGTATATGTCTGTGAAATAAATTTATATTACGAATATTTCTTAACAGTTTATTACTTTGGAAGTTGCCGCACGTCAGCAAGTTGGCTGAGTTTATATCACGATTTCAACACAATGGCGGAGTGGGGTGGGGGTTACGTCCTGATCTAAATATAGCCCTAAATCACTTAACTTTGATCATGTCTCTGAGAAAATCTTTGTTTCAGATTCCTGTTGAGGCTGTATTTGTTAGTGAATTGTCGCTTATAAAACTCCTGTTAGGTTTAAAAAAAATGGCGCGTGTTTTGCCGCATTAAATATTCATGGATCAGAACTGTAACAGCGTGTTCTGGTGTCTGTTCGACTTCTTATCAAGAACTGAAATTAGGTAGCGTGGGATGAGACTGGCTTTATCGTCGTCTTGTGGGTTTTCAGGTTCTCAAAATCGAGTTGCTAAGGATTCCGGCCTTATGAGATATGCCACCGTGTCTTTGGGCGATTCCTTCCTGACATTCTTTCGACAAGTCTGGAAACTCTCACTCTAGGACATGACATCGCACCCCGGAAGACCTGAATCCTACCACCTCTTGGTTATATTACTCCACAATGTTCCTGATGCCTAAGACATACGAGTACATTACGCTGAATGATTCCAACCGGTTACCAACTGTATACAAGTCACAACTTCCAGTGCTGTGATTAATCTTACTTCTGGGTATGTGGACTGTACAGTGTTTGTCAGCATCGCAACAACTCTATGAAACTAATATGTGAACTGAGCTTCCAGCTACAGCTTATGTCAGTAGCTGAAGAGTGCTTGTTCTTTCAAAGAAAATTTTTTCGGGTGTTTTGTTGATTCTTCCTTCTGAACCCTCAGCCTCTCGATGTAGCGCTGCACGAGAAAACTACCTCAAAAGTAGCGGGGAAGGGCGGGTCTGACAATGGTGTTTATTAAGATATGTTCTGAACTAAGGTAAGGCGGAAAAAAGCGTGCCGGTGATGGTTGCTTCAGACAAGGGATACCTGACGTCACCAGATAATATCACGCGGTGGTAGTGGATCTTATTCCCACGTTTATCTGTTAGTTGGAATATTCATGGTTGCTTCCGAATGTTTATACTGTAACTAACTAAACTAACCAACCAGCTCCGTAAAGCAGATAACATGTCCTCGGCCAATAAGGAGTTCTCACGTTTCATGGATCCCGGACTTTCATTTTTGTGTTCAGAAGGGCTCGCTACTTCTTCCTGTTCATGCCGCAACCATTCCAGCCTATGTCTTTAAGATCCACTGCAATATGGATGGAGCCGGGATAGCGTAGTGGATACAGCGACACGCTACCGGCTTTGGTCTCATCGGGTTTGAATCCCGACGAGGCCAAGATTTTTTCTTTTCTCTACACTTTTTCCATTCAGGCCCTGTGTCCCACCCGGCCTTCTGTACAGTGGGTACTTTGTGCCTTTCGCCTTAGTAAAGCGGTCGGGGCATGGCTTTCACCATCTGCTCCCGTTAGCGCCGACCTTAAGAATGAGTAGAGTTATACCGCTATAGCTCCTCTGTGTTGCGGGGAGACTGCTGCCTTGTACTGTGAATGACAGACGTAGATGTAACCCGCATTTTTGTTTGACTCCGCCTGTTAGTTTTCCTGGAGGAACTGCAAAATATCATTCAAACAGCACATGGTGTGGCAGAGGTCAAATCGGTACCTCAGAATAAAAATCCAAGCAGTTGTGTACTGATTCTTGTTTATTTAATGACTCTCTTTCATCTGTACAGGTTAGTCCTTCATAGCGTCAGTTTAAATGGAAAGACTTTGATTGATGTGTGGGTAAAGAAGTTGAAGAAGGCTTTCGTGGTCCGGTTGACTGTAGACCTAAATATGTCATTCGCTACCAGGGATCGAGAAAACCAAGATGATCCTTATGATAATATTCAATCCTAGAGGTAATTGGGATCATTTTCGCAGGGAGGGGGGTGTAAGGAATATAATGGGTATGATAATTTGTCCGTTGTTCTGATGTACGGGAACGAAACATGAGCATTTAAGCGATAAAATTACTTATGACTATACCGTTGAGAGAAAAATCTTACGTAAAATAATAGTGTCCAGTGCAGGGAAAGTAGAATGGAGAATAAAGTATGCTCCAGGATTTTAGCATCTTCACTTCACCGGATTTCATCTGAACGATCAAAGCAAGGTTACGGAACCCACAAAGAACGTGCAGATGAAAAACCCAGAGGAAATATGGATTCTGAACTCGAAAGGAAGCAGATGAATGAGAAGAACTAAACATCGGCGGATGGATGGCGTGATGGAAGATTTGAGGAAGTTGGGGATTCAAAGATGGTGGACGGTCGCCACGTATAGACAGTCGTGGGGGAGATTTCTCAAAGCCGGGGCCATTCGCGGTGGGCTGCAATAGAACTAATGATGATGATGATAACGATAATTTGTTATATCTGTGCTTCCTCAGTGTCTAAAGACTTAAGCTGTTTAAGTAATAATAATAATAATAATAATAATAATAATATAATGCGGTGACGTGAGAGGCACAACTACTACTGCTCTGGAGGTTCCCAGGTTATTTCTGTTCGTCCGTTTATCTAGTAAAGGCAGGCTGCAGGAAAGAAGTTCGGGTATTTGGGCTGAGTTTTGTATTTGGAGAGTTGCATAATGGCGTCGCTGTGATAGCGCTGAGAGGGCTTAATGGGGGTGAGAATTTTTCGGCAAAGCCAATTGGTGAGGGGGCTGCTGGAGAATTACGCAGAGCAACGTGTAATTTGTGTACTAAGTCAATGTTTGAAGTAGGATCGAGGAGAACTACGGACAACCTGAAGGACTGAGGTTCATGTAAATAATACGTAAAAGTTAAAATATTTTAGGTCATTTCCTATCGCATAGAAAGCACTTTGTGCATATATTAAAAAGAATAATAACCTGTTAAATTTTGTAGTGGAACAATTACGGTTTATTGTGAGAAATATAGGAGACACTTTATAAGCAAAGCGTGTGCAAAATCCAAAACATTTAAATGGCGAAGCAGGTGTTACTCTTGGTGACGACCATCTTTAAACAGTTAATAAGCACTACATAAATACGTATAGATGTTCGAATAAAGCGGTGTGCATTTTAATATCGGCAGTAGATTAAGGACAGTGCCAGCTTCACAGACCGGCCCCAAAATCTCGGAGAAAGAGCCCCTGGTGCGTGTTAGATATGAAACAGAATGGTTTGAACGCGAAGCAGAAGAGCAAATTGTTTACATTGTCGAGATTAGAAGCCCTGTCTTATAGCATGTTACGTTCAAATTATAACGTATCCAATTCTTTATGGTTCCAATTCACAATTCCTGCCTAATGATTTTTTTTTGCTCTCGGCTACTGAATCGACCACATTAGCTGTACTTTGACATTCTGCAATATGATCAGACATTGGAACGCGTCCCTCCTCGGACAAGTTTAAAAAGCCGTAGAATGTGCGTGCGTCAATTGTGTGCGTCAATTGTGTTAGAACTCTTTGTGTAGAAGGACATTGCCATCTAGCACAACCTTTCTGGATCCTCACTTTCTCCGTCCTTGCACACAAACACACATACACACGCACGCACGCACAAGGGGGTACATACGTGTGTGCCACAAACGAGACCTAAATTTACGACCCGAGGTAACTTTTTTATAAAACCCCGTAACTTACTTTAAAATGTGCTAAGTAGGTGCATTCCATGAGGCTTGTTTTACGACACTAGCCTCCTTTAATCAAGACCATTTATCCTTTGCAGTTGCAAACAATGTGAAATTATTTTTGTGCCCAGTGCCCTCCAGTTGTTTTGCTTTATGTTAGGGTTGTTAGGCTTCGCCCTCTTGTCTTTCTAACAAGAGTAGTTTGCAGATGAATGTCAGAATAGAGCATTGATGGAATAGTACGAACGGGGAAACCGAAATGCTTCGCGAAAAACCTGTACCAGTGCCACTCCATTCGGTCTCACGTGGACCGGTCGCGGGATTGAACCTGGGCCTCCGCGGTAAGCGGCTTCTGTCTAGCCGCTTGAACTCGTTTTGAAGAATAGAACGTATCAGATTGTATACAAAAGACTTATTTCACACCTCACAGAAAACAGTGTATATTTCCATTTGAAAGACTAGACGGTGAATGTGTATAGGGAAAGAATACTGTTTGTTGTAAGAACGACACGGAACACATGCACGCATCATGATGACAAAACGCAACGTTCTAGTGTTCAACATAGCGGTACGTACTCTAGCCGAGTGGTCTTAAGAGTTCATTTTGTCGGGCTCAGTGCCGTGTTGTGTACACAGACCTCCAGAATTCCTTGCGAAAAATAAAGAACAGAAATTACATGACTTACGCCTTAAGGAAAATAAGTTTATATGATTTTATAATCCTTGTTTACGGTTTACGACTGTGGTAATAACAAATAAAGTTAGCAGGGTAAATAACTGCAGACAGCAGATACATTCCTTGGGAAGGAGGCTTTTACTCAAAAAATGCATTAATCTCCAAGTCAGAAAATGGAATACTCATCACCGCGTGTACAAAAGCCAGTACACGGCCCAGATCTTGAAATTTAGTATCAAGTCCATGGACCCGCCTCCCACTACATTTAAGATGCCTTGTATCTTAACTGACCGGAGTGCCGCGGGCCACTCTCAAGGGTTCCGTAACCTCGTTCACTTTACAATGAAAGAAATAAATACAATTTTATAGTATTTATTTGATTTCTCATTTTCATCCCTATTTTTTTTTTCTTTTTTGCACATTCGGCGCTGATTCTTCTTTCAGTGAAAGTAAAAATAATAATAGTTTTTGTTATTCTTTAAATTTCCTCATCAGGCTTATGTTAATTCTGAAATGGAACTTTTTAGTTTTTATTTAACTTGTTACATTCCTCCGTGTTCGATTACAAAACAAACGGAAATTTTTATTCTTTAACACATGATTTTAAATTCTTTATTTTTCCAACTAACGCACACAGATTTTACAGGGTGTCCCTCTCGCTACCGAAACCGAGATTTCTTTAATAATTTTACCACTAATGAGGATATTGCTACGAAATTTGATACGGACTACAGATACGCCTCTCTTCATTTCTCACACAAAGAACGTACAGCTGTTCAAATTTCGTTGCAATATCTTCATTGGTGTTAGAATTATTAAAGAAATGCCGGGTTCGTTAGCGAGTGGAACACATTATATTAAGTAATTGTTTCAGTGTCATGGCCGCATATGCGGCCGTGACAGTGAAAACGTCTATAACGACATGTATAGTGGAACCAGAAATGTAATTTTAGCTAAGCAAAGGCTGTAGCTTCCTGATGATGGTTTATGCAAACCGAAACATGTTGGAGCAACGTTTTTAATTTTAAATGTTTTAATAATTATTTAATATAATTTGTGTGAATTAGTTGGAAAAACAAAGAATTTGATATTATCAATGCACGGTTCAACCATGAAGATTGTCGAACATACGACTCTTTTTTCTTAATTTCTCTAAAGTTCGGCCTATTAGAACCAACAATGAATCCACATGTACATGACGCAGACAATGAAGTACACATTTAACACAGTCATATTTTGACCAGACACCCTCTACTGAGAGTGAATATCTGAATTACATTTCTATGAAGAAAATGTTGCTACTAGACAAATTTCAACACCTAATACAGGACAAGCAAAATGCTATGCAAAGCTTACGAATGACTGTGTATAAAATAAGACTTGTAACATGCAATATCTGGTAAAATTTTAAATTATCTGTTTCTTGCCTTTTGGCCTAAAATATTCAATTATAAAACAAAATAAATGCGCATAATACACAAAGATCCGTGTAATCTTTCATTACTGCTATATGATTCGGCACGTCTGTACAATCCAGAGAAAGCAGGTTTAAAAGTTTATTATATTTATACTATACATCTTAGCAATTGACCGACTTAATGCACAAATTCTTGTTTTATAATAAGTTTATTGTATTCATCTACATGTTTCGAGTACTGTTGTGCTCAAAACATGTAGAGGAATCTTTATTGATGCACCATGCATTTTGTAGAATCACTTTAATTATCAACCAACAATTGCACTTACATAAAATTTCACATTAAAACACTTAAAAACGCTCCGACATGTTTTGATCCTAAGATCATCCTCAGGGAGCTACGTTGTTCCTTGCTAAAGTCATTTTAAAAACATTTACAAAATAATTATTTTGTGAATGTTTTTAAAATCGTATGTTAGGATCGAATCATGTTGGAGCGTTTTTAAGTGTTTTAATGTGAAATTTTATGCAAGTGCAATTGTTGGTTAATAGTTAAAGTGATGTAAAGGAATATATTCCTCTACATGTTTCAAGCACAATTGTGCTCAAAACATGTAGAGGAATACGTGTATAATAAACTTATTATAAAACAAGAATTTGTGCATTAAGTTGGTCAATTGCTAAGATTATACTGAGATGCACGGTCGGCAAAACATCAAAATATGCGTTACATGTTACATTCGGCAGCTAAATTCAATTGAATTTAGCTGCCGAATGCTGCCGTACGGATGTGTTTGTCATACATATGTGTACATTTCTTTGGTTTCATTAAATGAATATCTGGCGTAGTTAAGTTTAGAGTTTTGTCACTGTTTTTACATCATTTTGTACCCCTTTTTACTCTCTGAACGTGTAATCTGTATTAGTATATTTTTGCATTGCTCCGCCTTTGCATAAGAACTAACCATGTATATTACAACACTGATAGATTTTTGCCCTTGGCAGCAACCACCCGTTCAAGATCGTAATAATATCAATAAGTGTCACGCTTCATAATATCCTGCAGTGAAGGGAAATACGTAATAGAATCTACATAATTTTTACAAGCTGTTTTTTTTTAATAAAACCAGCTATGTCAAGGGGGTAGCCTATTTATTTTCATTAGTTAAAATGGGGGCGTATAGGGGTTTTGGTGGGGAAACCGCAGGGAAAGAGCCCACTGGGGAGACCTAGACGTAGATGGGTGGATAATATTAGGATGGATCTCCAGGAGATGGGATGTGGGTATATGGACTGGATTGGGCTGGACCAGGATAGGGACGGGTGACGGACGCTTATGATTGCGGTAATGAACCTTCGGGTTCCATAAAATGCGGGGAATTTCTTGACTAGCTGCAAACCAATTAGCTGCTGAAGAAGGACTCTGCACCATGGAGTAAGTAAGTTAATAAAAGTTTTTTTTTTTAATTTCTGCACCCGCAGAGTAGTCTGTTACTCTACATGCCTTTCGCTAAGATTAGATTTGTTTGTACATTACAATTATGTAAGGCTTTTTTCAGGTCTAATTTCATGCTATAAGTTCCGCCAATCCAATCTTCCACGATTTTGTCTCTTAAGTATAGTATTTACTGAACTGTGAATGTTACTAAACATTTGTTATGCATTTTGGCCATCTTTCTTTCACCTTTCCTCTCCTGGCCCCAAATACCATCTCAACACCGAGCTCCCAACCATCGTCATTGCATGTAGGCTACGTCCCTCCGTGTGCGCGATCAGAACTGACATCCGCATGTGTTAACAACAAACAAGCGTTTCGTTCTATATGGACTTACAAGTTGATTTTAACATTTAGCCCCAAGGCTCTACGTATAAGATGAAGGGATGAAAATTATAAAGTGAAACTGTTAAATAGTCCATAAATTTAAATGTTATCGGTCTATTTGTAAAGTAAATTTTTATCAGTGTGGAAATAAATGATTTATACTGTAGACCGAAGGGAATTCTTTTTGGGTAGAAAGGATTTCTTTTTCGTATGTGGCATCTTTAACGGCTGCATGTATTTCGGTGCTTATTTTGTATTCTATTCTTCATCGTCATCATTCCTATATTATTATTATTATTATTATTATTATCATCATCATCATCATCATCATCATCATCCTTGTTATCACCTGTAGGGGGAGTATTTAAATTACATATGTGAAACCAAGTTTTTGGGGTATATAGTGTTGCAGCTGTTCTGTATTTACAAGCTGTGCTACATATAATGTTATTTCGCCCGTGAAACATGTTTTGTACGTCTACATTAACATTTGCCGTAGTAAGTGTGCAGTGCCCTTTACGGCTGTTTTTTTTTTAATTTCCTTAATTTCCTGCTTTCCTGGTATGTTGGTCAGTTATTGTATGAGTGATTTTGAAATGGTTCTAGTCGCCCCTGTTATTTCTGGTCTCTCTTGTGCTTTCACTTTCCATATGCGCTGAATTTCTATTACGAGGTCTATATATTTTAAAATCTCCACGACTTCCTTCTTTATCACATTTGTGTCTCCAGGAATTGCAACATCTATTTACATGCATATTCCTTTTTTATTGTCACAGATTATGATGCCTGGTTTGTTTTGAGGGTATTATTATTATTATTATTATTATTATTAGCAGGCATACTGCATTCAATACTTCTGTGCATTGATTTTGCACTGTTATCATATTCCGCTCTGCTGTGCCAGTCCTCTCGTTGTGGATCAGTCTATCGGTAGGCCCCTACCTAAAAGTCGCGAAACCCGCGCGCCCTGGGGATAAGGGATACACCAGCCGTCCGTACGGCGTAAGCAGAACTAATTTGCTTTCCTCTAGTTCGCTGGCTGCTTGCTGGCCTCCAGGGTGTTGATACATGACGTTAAGGGGGAGAGGTTCTCAAGGGACCATGTCAGTTATAACACGCTGTATGCAACTAATTAACAATGGAGGAGCCAAGTCCCAGAAGGTTAACGTCTATTGTTTTTACATGCTTTTTGTCTGCGGTTTTAAGATCTCGTTGCACTGTATTCTAATTATTGTTCAAACATCAGTCTCGAGCCGAGACGTTGCATGACTTATTCACAATAAAAGTGTTCTTCAGAGGAATTATATTCTCATTTTTGTACTAGCTTCTTTCTTTCTTTCTTTTTCTCCTTCTTGAAAGTGAATTATTTAAGTCATGTTCTTTCTTGTTTTACTAATTCCACTAGAGGACCCACATGTCCGTCTTTGAGAGACTTGTAGTTACGTAGATGGCGCATACATGCCTTGCTTTTATGTGACACTTTGCATTAACTGAAAACCCAATTCTTTGTACATCTGTACGTGCATTCACAACTCATTTCGTGAGGGCCCTAACACGTCATGTAAGTGCATAAATAAAGAGGACAACATAGTGTGTTGTTGTATTTACATTCAGCTTGGTGCATAATTTGTCGCTGCCAAGGCAAACAAGCCTGAACCTTAATACGTTCCATATCCGCGCATTAAAGGAATATTTACATTTATGTAATGAACCAAGAAATCTGTCTTCTTGTAGCGCAGCCTGATGGTGGTTGTGGAAGCGATGGAAACATGTAGGTGATTAATAATATAGTTTAGAGGGCATTTTACCAGTTTGCGTTTGTTGGTTCACTACATAAGTGTAAATATACATGTATAAATGTAGCTGTCTGAAAGTATGCGATATTCCGCTCCATAATTTTGGCAATGTGTTCCCTTTGTTTTTTAAATATGCTAGTAAATAAAATGAATATAAATCAAATCTATACACAACTTTGTTTGTAATTAACCGTCAGCAACATGTTTCGGCTATAAAAACCATCTTCAGGCTGAATACAAAATCACAAGAGGCACTGTATATTACAATGTAAAAAATATTACGGACGAAATATCGTCTTACATCAATAGAGGTATTAAAAGATGTATTACAGATTAAATATAGAGCCCGAAGATTTTGTAAAATCTGTCAATTAAAACATTAAAAAATTTTAAGTAATATTATGAAAAAAAATATTAATACTACTTAAACATTTTTATTATAGATTTTACAAAATCTTCAGATTCTATATTTAGTGTGTAATACATCTTATAACACTTCTATTTGATGTAAGACGAGATGTCGTCCGTAACATTCATTGCATTGTAATGTATAGTGCTTATTATGATTTTGTATTCAGCCCGAAGATGGCTTTTATAGCCGAAATATGTTGCTGACGGTTAATTATTAGTTAAATAGTGGCAATCTTAACAGCAAGTGAAATATTTTTCATTGGTACGAAAATAATGGCTTCTGATAATTCTTTATCTCCGTTAAATAGCTGAGTAACTAATAAAGGATCCAATTAACAAACGTAAGGAAATTAAACCACCCAACATCTCGCCATAGCAGGAAGAAGAAAAAGAAACAACCAAATGCATAATAACAAACCACAAGAACCAACTAACCTGCCCTCAATCCACAATATGCAGTGAATAATTACTAACAAACTTTCTGGTTAACTAAATAACTAACAGCATTCGACAGAGTCTGTGAAGGGATCAAAAATTTCTCCCACATTTTTAGAATACTACAGCTGACATGAGCTTGCCACTGGATACTATCCTGCGACAGATAACAATCTTACGTCGTGTTTTTCGTGTTTTTTCAAGATCCAGTTTAAAACTGTCCTCTTATTACGCCTAGAACTTCTAAGTGATCTTTTTTATCCAGACTTTCCCATCAAAATGCCTGTGTGGTGTATGGAGTATTTTAATAACATGAACTACAAAAGCTGACGCAGACCAGCGGAAACAACGCAAATGTCAGCAAGTTTTCTGTACCTGTGTGGGACATTCCAAGTTCTGTTTTTCTCTTTCAGTCAGCTATTCACTTGGTTATGTAAAATTTCCTTATGACACGGCTTTTAGTTTCATTTTCTCATCTTGTTCTCCATCTTTGTTTTTTTTTTTTTAGCGACACGTGAAGAGACTCAGTGACAAAGGCGACGGGATATTTTTATAAACACATAGCGAGTTTTTTAAAAGCAGCTCCTGTCATTTGCAAGTGTTGAAGAATGCTTGCCAGACTTTCACCCCCTAGTGACAAGAGGGTTATACTATCGGAAATTACAAAAAAAAAAAAAAAAAAAAAAAAAAAAAAAAACCCACCCAAAGGGCAATGTACTTCACAACCCACACAAACTCAAACAGAAAAAAAAAAAAAAAAAAAAAAAAAAAAAATAAAAATA
>Ga0123357_10002915_pt1 | contig 19306 bp, 12 predicted proteins | sample TergutEmb28metaG_FD_89873 | JGI IMG/M metagenome (GOLD analysis project Ga0123357, IMG submission 89873) | Embiratermes neotenicus P4 segment gut microbial communities from Petit-Saut dam, French Guiana - Emb289 P4 | ecosystem: Host-associated > Arthropoda: Insects > Digestive system > Gut ...
CTTAAAGAAAAATTTGGAAACTGCACCAGGAAAACATTCGATAGATTCACTACAAAAGACAGCTATACTTGGAACATCACACATAATACGGAAAGTACTGCAGTGTGAAGCTTGAAGCCTGAGAAGTGGGGATCACCGCTGGTTCAAGATAAGTACCAGGAAGAAAAGGCCTGTGACAAGAGACATCCATATCGTATAATAATAATAATAATAACAATAATAATAACAACAACAACAATAACAACAACGACAACAACGACAACAACGACGACAATGACGACGACAACAACAACAACAACAAAACTGCAATTGGGTTGTCCCCTGTGGCAGTGGTTATTTTACATGTATACAAAATATTAAATTGGTTACTAATAAATTTAAGTTGGGAGGGCTACATGAGAAGCATGTAGTGGCAACTTGGAATCTTGGGAAGCATCTTAGCATTTGCTTATAGACACAGGGAAACCAAGAAAAACCTGTGTCGAGGTGGCCGGTCGCAGGACCTTCCGAATACTGACTTCTAGCCAGCAGTCCAGCATCTAAAGTAAAAACAGCAACACACACAGTGTACAACAAATACACATAAGATGACAACAATACACACAAGACAACTACAACAATACACACAAGACAACTAACAACAATACACACAAGCAGTTGACATCTCACAGTAGTGAGAACTGTCTGATCTCCACTACAAAATTACTCTTCTGTTCAAGGCTCTCTTGATATCCAAAAGAGCAATGCTTTCTTTGAAGATTCCCAGGCTTTTCTCACTTGTCCTTCTGGTAAGAGTAGCACATAGATGATGAGTATGGAGAACTGGTGGCATGATATTGGCAGGGGAAAAACCAAAGTACTGTGAGAAAAACCTGTCTCAGTGCCACTTCATCCATCACAAATCTGATATGGACTGACCTAGGTTCCAACTCAGGTTCTTCAGTGAAAGACTGGTGACTAACCCACTAAGTTGAAAGTCAAAAGTGCATCTAAATCATACATACTGTTCCAGTTCCTACTTCACAGAGCACACAGTCCGTTCATGAGTACATTAAAATAGCCATCCAGTTAGTGCTGTGTAGGGATGTCAATGTTTGTTACAAGGACCACAGAAACACACATATACACTGTGTTTATGAATGCTAAAGAAAGTGGTATACATAGTTACCACTGTACTTTAAGTGGTAAAAAGACCCAATGAAGTGTAAAGGCACCTTGTCTTTAAGCAAGAAGACAAATGAGAGTGTGGAAACTGAGTCACAGCAGATTAAAGAAATGTCACTATCCATTAACGCATGAGAAATATGTCACTCTAATTAATGGCCAATGATATAAATGAATAAGAAACAGGGGAGCTGGGAAGGTGCATTTGATATAGTGACCACGCTACTGGATGGATGATTGAGAGTTAAAGGTTCAATTCTGGCAAGGGCAAGACATTTTTCTCTTCTGCAGATGTCCAGACAAGTTCTGCGCACCACCTACCTTCCTATTGGATGGGTAGTGGGGTTTATCCCCCAGGGTAAAGACACCAGGACATGAAGCCGACAGCTCATCCTGTTTAGTGCAGTGGTGAAGAATGTGTGGAGCTGTACCACTATTTACCCATACGCTTTAATGGCACACAATGGAACAACTTTAATTCACACAACACAGTTCTCACATAATTATCTGTAAGTTACAGTATATCATTAAAATTAAAGCCTACAGCAACCCATGAATGCTTGTAAAGTGCTGCTTGTTTCACTTCACAGTAAGACTATCAAGTACAGAAAGTGACAGCCCTGTGATGTGTACCTCCCCTCTGACACCAGTGGGCTGTACAGTCATGTTGTCATCCATCACGACAACCTGCACTCCAGGCAGCAGTTTTCCTACAGGACAGAACTTGCGCGGCTCCACAGGTAACTTCCCAAGGGACAGATCTGCACAGGAAACACATCTGTGTATATACCATACTGCACTTAGCAATGGTTTAAGTATCTCAGGCTACACAGCATTGGATGCTAGGATGACCAATGAAAGGAAGTGTTCATGGTGTATTTAACCTTTTAAAGCCTACTTGTTATGTAATACACCAACAAGTTTAACATTCAACAGCTGTATGATCTGCCACACTGTATTTATGTGTTTTGTATTTATCTGACTTGTGCTACTTACAGCATAAAAGGAATGATTTTTATAACCGAGATGAAAAGTGTTTACTGCGCAGTACAAACTGGATCTTTAAATTAAGCATTCTGCGCTTCATCTTTAAAAGGTTAAGACAGGCCTGATATCCTGGCATATGAGGATTTAGATCTTCTGCGATATGACACTGTGCCAAGTGAGTGGCTCTTGGTGTTCTGAAGGACAGTAGTGCTCTTATCTTTGGGATCATGCTGTCCTAGAAAGAATGGATTATTTTGGACTGCTTCATCCTGAAGATAAAAGCACTACAACCTTCTGATGAATGGAGACCAATCATCTGATATAGCATCACACTCCACAAGACCTCAGTCTTCATCAGCAGTTCTGTGAGAAACTGAGTCTCACACCCTGGCATACAGGAACTGAGGTAAATCTGAGACAGGACGGCCAGCCACTGGGCTGTTGAACCAAGCAACTTGTCATGAAGCACAACAATGATACAGTTAGGCCTAAAGCTGCAAGACATATGATAATGATAAGCTTACCAGAACAGGTGATGTCATGGCACTCTGAAACGCTGTACAGGTTCAAGAGCTGAATATGTGGGAATAACTGAGTGAACCGGTCCTTCAGAGCCACCGTCACCACTTCACCAGACAGCCACACCTGCCTGTCACATGTGCAAAAACCTACCCTGAGTGTGTTACACACATCAGCATCCTATGGCAGTATCAAGGTTAAAGTATCTCTGGATGTGACGTCTCATAGTCTGACAGACGGAAACCAACATTGCTTCCATGATGATGGAGGCAGCAGATTTCTCCCAAACAGTAGTAACCATCTGTGAAAATACACAGCGCACATCCGAAAAGATCCTATCTTTATGCAAAAATGAAATCTCATTTCTTTTTGTAGGAATTAAAGTTGCATTAACCTCCCAAGTATTTGGTATTTTTTGTTACCTGAAGATGGCCAAACTGGCTCAAACATGTTGTAATTAATAGTAAATACTGGTGATAAAAAATTTTAGTTGTATTGACAGTTTATTTTAATATATTTTATATATTGTCACAAGGGGATGCATAGAGTAAGGTTATGTCAGGTATGTCTGGCATGCATACATACCTCATGAACTGGAAAGCCTTATTGAGATCCAGACCCTTGAACTCCAGAACAGCCTGCAGTAAAGACGGAGTGAAGAGCATGCGAGTGATGCGATTCTCTGTTAGAAACGTGACCAGCTGTGGTGGATCGTATATCACATCATCTGGGATGATATACATTGGTACTCCTGTCATGTGAACAACATATTGAAACTTCGTTCACTCCACAGAGTGTCATTCACCAAGATAAGACCTACTCATATGGGGTATTTCTTTTAACATCTCACTGTACATAGTAGCTTTGTTGCACAGAGAGCCTGCATCTTCTACAACATCCTGTGATGGCTGTACTGTTCAGAACAGTGACGGAAGAAATACACTGCATTAACCTCTAAAATTCTTCCCTCTTCAGTAAACACAGAGGAAATTTTGTAGGAAATGTGATTTGCAACCAGAATTAAATGTATTACAAAAGTCTACTGCATAATGCAATAGACTGAACTACATTTCACTTCTAATGTAACAGAGTGCTAATTTAACAAATTTAATGTTGAGGGGTAACATGTACCTTCATTTCTTTGGCTTTATACTTTGCTTGATTTTACATTCATTTTAAATGGTCCCTTGAGAAACATGAAGTCAAGGTTGAGTTGTATTTACTGCAAACATTACTTGGGAGCTGAAATTTGTACCACAATGCACATTCTCCTAGCAAACAAAACATCCAGATTTTAAGACTCATCATCATCATCATCATCATCATCAAACAAGAAAAGCAGATTCTACCGGACCCACCTCTCAAGAGCGGACGCAGCATTTCCCACACAAAGAACACATTGCAGGCCTCTCGCTCCTCGTCCCCATACGGGTATGCAACGTGGCGCCAGTAGTATGAGAACACGGCACCTCGGTGTGGACACTGAATACCTGACAAACAGCAATTATTTTCCTCAAACTATTCCGAAGCCCAAAGTTTACTTAGAAACACATAAAAGTTTATTTTGTATATTGCAAAAAAACACACTGCATCACCGTTACAAAAACCAACATGAATAATGTCTACAGCAATAATTGGTGGTTATTGCAAGAATCACAAAAAACACACAAATACTGTAGGTGTGCAACATGCAGAGATTTCAGTCTTAAAGTAGGTGGTACATAAATTAATGCTGAGGTTTAAATGCTACAATCATTGTTGCAAACAACCACGACAGGCAACATATGTACAAGGTGATCAAAAAGTCTGTGCACCTGTACTGTAATCATCTGGTGCACAGAGACTTTTGATCACCTTGTATAATGTAACATTGAGGTGCATGCATGCAACCACTGTTGCAGTGGAAAAGCATTAAGTATTATATATTCTGAGTGTAAGTTTGTAGGCTTAGGTATCCATCATCCAATGCATGTGCCATACTGCCATCTGTGACCTGCACAGCTCTACAGTATTTTTGCACATTATCTCACAAATGGCATGATTTTTTAAAAAAAAAGTTATTGAACACAAAATGTGTGTTTTAATTTTTCCTACAACTTTTATCTGAAACTTTGCCCATTCTATGAAGAATTAAGCTAGATATGATCATAAATGTACATTGGTTTTCAAGCAAAGTACCTTTTATTCTTTACAGATTTTAATAAAACTTGATTTTAATGAAACTTGAATTTTACCAATGGATTTTCTAAAAATACTCAAATATCAAATTCCTTGAAAATATGTCCAGTGGGAGCCGAGTTTTTCCATGTGGACGGACAGACGGACATGACAGAGCTAAGGTCACTTTTTGCAATTTTGTGAACGTGCCTAGAAGACTAAAACAAAATGTCATGCACAGAAATACAATCTCAAATGCAGCATGTTTGAAAAGATTTACATCTCATGTCTTTCCTTTCCTTCATGTCTAACTACATACAACAATTTTCAATGTGATCACACATTTAATGTTTTCTATGTTGAACATATAGTATGACAACTATGACATTTCCTCCAACATCATTCTCAAACCATCATTCACCAGCCAGTGTATATTGTGACCTAATGACAGTATCACAAAAGAACACAATGAACACCAACACCGTGTCATGACCCTGTTCAAACAAGTTCACCCTGTCACAAGAATTTCCTCCAGGAGCCAATGTAATATCACCATCCAGTGCTTTTTGTTTCATTCCAGTGCAATCCATGATATCTAATGGGTGCTTTATAGGAACAAGAAATCTGTGTTAAGTTTTGGTCCAAACTTGGGAAAAACTACATCAGATATACATGAAACATTCACGGCAGCATTTGCTGATGCCATGAGAAGAACATAGACTTGCAAACGTTTTTCTCAATTTAAACATGTAGAAACTTGCAGTAGACAGTTCCGAGCATCCAGGTTGTCCCTGCATAGGTCACACAGACAAAAACATGGAGAAAGTAAGCAAGTAAACCAAGAATGACAAAGTACCATTTTGGAGATAATTGGAAGGTTAGGCCACCTATTTGGAACATGCCAAAAAATTCTGGGGGGAGGACTTGAATATGTGGAGGATCTCTGTCCGTGATGTCTGTACTTCGGTTCCTCACTGACAAGCAGAAGCATAGGCAATATGTGGCTGCTAAAACATGGCTGTGGCCTCCCACCCTCCCAAATGTCTGATTTGGCTCCTTGTGATTTCTTCCATTTTGGGGAATAAAACTGCAGCTACAAGGGTGCTGTTTCCAGAATGTCCCTGAAATACAAGACAAATCGCCGAACACCCCACATGTCATTCCAAAACATTAGGTCCAGTGGTGCTTCCAGTATCAGCAGAAAAGCTGGACCTCTTTTATAAACTCACAGGGGGATTGCTTTCAAAGGGACAAAAAAAAAAAAAAGACATGCAACAAACATAAGCACATAGTTTGTTACTGACTCAGTCTGGGAACTTTTGGATATGCCCACGTACATGTCTTGCAGCTTGAAGATTAATTATTGGTTTCCGAAGTTGCATTAGTGCTTCTTCTACCTCACAACTGTAGGAAAGTGAAAAAGTATAGTTTGGAGTGCCCTGCAATGGTATAGTCTTAAACAGTCAGTAGGAATAAAATCAATCCTGTCGTTCTTGAACTGAAACATACACCCAGAGAGATTTGAATTCCCACACTGTTATTTCTATGGACATGCAACAAAGAACACATCATGCAGACCTTACAACTTACATCAAGACAGCACGCACCCAGAAAGCAGACAGCAGACCACCAGCAACTTCAGTGTGAAGTACCACTGTCAGACATGGGCAGTCACTACGGTACAAAACATATCCCTTGTACCTTACCTTTGGGTTTGCCGGTGGTCCCAGATGAGTAGACAGTGTATGCCATGTCATCCAGTGACACCTGAACAGGGCGCTCAAATGTAGTGAGCTGGCTGTTTTCTTCTTGCACTCTGTCCAGCCATTTGGCATCTAACAGGACTGGCACAGTTGAGGCTCCAGTCAGACGTTCACAGAACTGCACTTTGGTGCATACAGCTACAGGCTTAGCATCCTCCAGAACAGACTGCAGTAGTGTAGGGGGGTAGGAGACCTCAAGGGGCATGTAGGCCCCTCCTAGACACATATTAGTTACAGCATGTAAATTTCTTGTCTTTAGAATGCCCATAAGAAACTGAAAGCTATGGTGAAGCTTAATTAAGCACTGTGCCATGCATACATACACATCATGCATTCCTAATTTTTTCATTGAAACGCAGGTCAGTGTATAGGTCCATGTTATGGACACTTCAGGCCTTTAAGAAAGAAACTTTTATTCTTGCCGGGAATTGAACCCCAGTCTTACAGCTCAGAATCTAGTCACCAGGCTAACTGAACTACCCTGGCTCCTTGGAGAAAATAATGTGCTGGAAGCTGTTACAACATGAAGTGTACTGTGAGGAGCAGCAAATGAAAGCTATCACAATTTGCACTGCATTGTGAGAAGCAGCAGACAAAAGCTTTCCAAAAAGATGGCTGAGTTCAGCAACAGCCATGCAAACTTCACTGCATTCTGCTAAATAACAAGAATGCAAATCATGTACTCCATGGTAAACAGATCATACCAAGACATTCTTTCCTTTCAAAATGTTACACAGTTCTATGGTAAACACGTAAATGTAATTCTGTTTGCTCCCATAAGGAAAGCACAGATTTTCATGTGCCGACTCTAACAACACTCACAACTTTACAACATCGTGTGCAGTTCTGTTGCACTGCATTTCACCCAGACTAGGCAACAAATGAGGAAACTGCAACTGACCCTATTTCCACGAAACTTGTGCTTGCTCATCATCTTTTCATATAAAGCCAAATTTCATAAAAATCTGACAAATGGTTCAGTCATTGAAGCAAGGTTACTGACAGACAGACAGTCTGTCAGACATGGTCTCCATAAAAGGTGTTTGTCTCCTTTCCCTGTGAATAACACCTAACGTGCTACATGACGTGCAAACCTGCTCGCAGAATGGCGATGTAACTGACGACATATTCCAGGCAGCGGTCCATCAGTATTCCAACCACAACATTATTCTTAACACCAAGATGGCGCAGTTTTATGGCCAGCTGCTCCGTCAAGTAGTCGAGCTCACCATAGCTTACCTGCAGCATCAATGTCTGAATTAAACATGTGAGGTCTGCAGTTTGTACAAATAATACATACAGGCTCACTCCCCAAACCCCACAGTACACAACATATCCTCTTACAGAGACAAACAAATTAATGTTGTTAGTGAAATAATGGTCATTTATTGTAAGGATCATACACTGTGTGGGCAGAATACACAGTACATAATGTTATGTTATGTACAGTTACCGCTGTTCTTTAAATGGTTAACCAGACTCTGACATACAACATACATTCTGGTTGATTATATGTTATTTAAGAAAACTGTTTGAACTCAACAAATTATACATGCAGTGTGAAAAGGGAAGAGATTATCAAGATTGTTTGACAGACAAAAGTTTGGAATGAGGAGATTATGGCTTATTTGAAGTCATTAAATACTGTACTGTGTGTTCCATGGGATACACTTGCTTCATAGAATACACTGTACAAAATTCCAAAATAATAATATTTCATAACACATCGGGATGACTTTGATCAAAAAAAGTACATAATTCTCCTGTGTCTTGTGGCCAGAAAGTGCTTCAAATATGATTAAAGTGTGTTGTCCTTAACTTTGACTTCTAATATTTTGCACAGTACAGCATGTCAATCAGAACAGCCCACATTCCCTGACTAGGCATCTCAAGCACTATTGCTTAGGCCAGAAGGACCTGTTGTGCTCTGTATTCCACTGTCAGGCAGCACCAGGGGCAAGAATAAAACCCACCACACATCGCAACGAGATTATGGTACCAATGAACTGGTCTGAACACTTTCCTTCAACACCAGTCTGCCAATGAATGCAAAAGCCTGACGGGCAATATACCTGCTTTGTATTCTCCAGGTCATGGGTTCAAGTTTTGGTCTGCAGATGGCTAAATGGTGAAGAATTATGTGTTCTTCCTTAGTCCCTCCCATAAAATACCTGGATGTACACCAAACTAGGCCACAAACAATTCCTTTCCAGTTCCAGTATTTGATGATATACAGTCTGAGGTATTGCATAGCATCATTAAATAAAACATAAAAAGATTAGCAAATTTTCAGAGTTCAATCACAATGTTATGGCACCTGTGTGCATCAGCAGTTTGCATACAGCCTGCAATATGACAGAAGCAGTGGTCATTATGCTTCCACTTTTGAGGGACTAACTGTGCCTGTAGCAGAAACATCTCTCTTTCTGAAAACATAAATTTATATCCTTATCTCAGAACATTACTTCCTCAGCCCGATAATGGAAGTATTTGATCTTATGTTTATTGGACCATACATCATTGTAATAGTTGAAGAATAAAAGACCAACTTGATGTCACTTGCTATTTTATTTCACTTCTTATGAGCTCAACATGTTTCGGACATTAATTTATCCATCATCAGGAGCTCCTGATAATGGATATATTAATGTCCAAAACATGTTGAGCACATAAGAAGTGAAATAAAATAGCTAGTGACATCAAGTTGGTCTTTTATTCTTCAACTATGAAGTATTTGATATGTGTCATGGATAACTCTGTGGCTTCCTATATTAGACACTACCACTGTATAGCACAAGTAATATATGGGAACAATGTTTTGTTTGGTTCATGCTGGGCAACACACAACAATGTCTGCGCTACAAATGCTTGTAACCTGCAACACAATAACCATCTAGTGCTGCATGTGGATAAAACCCAGCACAGCCATTCAGATCAGGTCTCTGCACAGTTCCATAAGATTTCAATAACAGTCTATAATATCTCATGAAAGGAAGACATGGTAAAACCCTGAAGTAAATGAAAAAATCAGTTTGGTAACTGATGAACTCCAGAAAGGGCTTGTTGTACCCAGTCCCTGGGTTTTAAAGCCAAGCAGTAAATGGCACCAGTTTTTTTGTTACCTTGTGCCCAGTGCAAGTAACAACAGCGATGGTGTCAGGTGTGGCCTTCGCTTGTTTCACAAACTGTTCGTGCAGACACCCCTGCTTGTCATACTGCTGCATCGCCTGCTCTACAAAATCTGTCATCATGGTGACACTTCTCTGACAAGCAGATCTATCAATAAAGAATACCAGAAATAAATACATCTCATAAATATCAGTTAGATACAACACAAAAAAAAATTGCATGTTGGCAGTGATTTTGATATAAAATATTTAAACTCTTCTACATAATATATCAGTTCCTACCTCATAGAAGACACAGTCAATATCCATTACAATGACCGAACACTTCCTTCCATTTAGGGAATAATGGCTGTCTATAGTAACAACTATGTGAAACAGAGCAACTACATGGGAAGGATGCAGAGATTCTGAATGTGCAACCAGGTAGTGTGTGCATATACACACACTCATACACACACACACACACACATACATATATATATATATATATATATATATATAGCTACCACTATGATTCAAGGAGCTAAAAACTTGGGTTCTTCTAAACTATGTAATCAGAATATTATCAAAAAGATGTTTACAGGTCCTCACTAAAATTTAAAATGTATGTTTTGCTAGCAATGCTTCATATTTAAGTTCATTTGTGTTCTATTTAAAAGCAAACAGGCAGAAACATGTCTTCGTTTTGAATGCAGATGCCACAACATGTCACAATGTCACCTGGTAGGTATGTCCCTGTGAACCATTAGTGCCTAGGTACCATGCACCTTGATACAGCTATTACACACTCAAATCTCATATTCTCTTACATGGTTTACTGTAGTAACCCTCCCAAGCAACAATGGCCACTCAACTAAGTAATCTAAATACAAAACATAAACATAACCAACCTTTCTATCTGTTCCACTTTGTCCATCTGCAGACTGAAATGTTTATCTGGGGATCAGGAGAGATCAGCCACAGACATAAAGCATCATCATCGAGTCAGCAAACTGTTCTTGTTGTGATACTCACACATCCTGGTGTGTCTCAGATCTCAGAATATGGCTGTGGTAACTGTGACATATATTTGGCCCCAGTCACATGATACTTCAGTGCCCCCCCTCCAAAGTTCACATTTTATACACTCTCCAATGTTCACATTTTATACAATGTCCTGAGTTGACACTAAAATTCTGAGTGCATCACTCATGTGTCTTTATGAGAGTGATGGCCCACCAAGTAAATAAATTACTCTGCAATTATGCCAACATAAAAGAAATGATCAATAAGTATGTTCCCCTAGCTCATAAAAATTAAATGGGAAGCCACTACAAGGTTATTCGTCTATTTAAGTAGCATCATTAATTCTAACATCAGGTGACTGTGATATATGGTATGGCAGAGCATTAGCAATGTTTGCAGAGCTTGAATTTTAACACATGTGTTGTTACAATAGGGATCAGCTGGGCTTAGCAAATTGAGCCATGCCACAATTAACATGCATGAAGGACAAAACATCTGACACACGTGAATTTAGAGGTGAGTGGAACTGTAGGTCGTATAATAACATATCTACCGCACAGATAATTTACATTCAAATGGAATATTAATGCACAGAGCACCGAGCAATAATGACTTGGAGACTGCAAAAAGTTCTCTCTTAAATGTTTCATTATGCTCCTGGCTCTCTGCTATCTAATTATAGTTGAACCATCACCACCCATTTTCCTCCTTCCTTTTCTAGCATAATTTCCACTGTACACAGGCCAAATGAAAAGAAGTCTCAAGTCTTCTATCATTACAGTATTTCCTTTGCAATTTCTTGCCATCGTCTACCTCCCATTTAGACGTCTTCCAATATCTTGTTCAACCATCTTGCTCCAGGTCACCTCATGAGGCTCTTTCCTTTATATTTTAATTCCAATCTCCATATGCCAAACATTGTTAGTTATACTCTAACAGAATTTATCAATTTAGGGTTCTAATTTCTTCTCTCAAAATTTCACTCATATTGCTTCCTTTTCTCCTCTCTATGCTGCTTACTCAGTGCATTCTCCACCCAGTATCTTGTGTTTCTTGTATTAACGTTGAAACAGTAAATGCTAACAAGTTACTGACACAGACAACAACATGCCCCATATTTATAAACCTGTGTATTGCAATAGAAGATAAAGGTGAAAAATGTACTCTTAGCACCATACCATGAAGATACATGGAGGGAGTTAAGCCATAATTCCATATGTACTTAACCAGTATTACATGCAGGCAAGTGGCTGGGTTCACACCCTGGTCACTTTTCCCATGGTGCCCATCGGACAGGAAACCCTGGATGCAGCATTAAAAAAAAAAGTCTCTTGCCACTAGCAGGAACCAAAACCTGATTTCTCCACTGCCCAAACAGGAGCCTAGTCACTATAATGACTGAGCTATAGAAGGTATAAAGAAATACACAATGTCCTTACCTGCATAACGGTTTACTTAGGTCTGAAAGTGGAAATAAGGCCCTATTGCAGCATTTATATGGGGTGGCTAAGGAAAACCATGGATAAGATGGGATGCAGAGGCAGGTTTAACTTCCAGGCTGCATATCATCAGGGGATATCTTGTTCAGCTAAGTAACTGACTGTGCTGTGTGGAGTGAAGGTGGTGTTGATGCAGGACATGTTAGGCATACGGAACACTATAGGATGGAAGTGGGTGTCACTTTAGACTGTGGCACTGATGACTTAAGCATTCTGATGTCAACACAAAACACAATAGAGCCCTGAAAATAAATCAGGAGAGGAAACCGGGAACTGAAGAAGAACACAATCTATTGGTATGTTACATTTATGATACATGAACTTACAAACTGCGTAAGAGTGGACAAGAGTATTGCATAGCAATCAGATACATGCTCACATCAGAGATGGTGATGCAATGCCCAGGTACCACTAGTTATGGCATGGAGGTTACGAGATTTGAGGTCTTCAAAACAGTGCTGCTGAAGATTCAAGCCTTCTGGGGTATAACACTGTGCTGGTGGGAGAGTGGATCCTCATGTTTCAAAGGATCACAGAACCTTCAAATTCTTGGTCAAGCAGTCCCAGAGGACCCTGAAACGTTAAGAACTACTTTCCCAGCAGCATAGAGTCATATCCCGGATTACGCAAATCTTCATTTAAGAGGTACGTCCAAAACACTGGCAGAGTCCACAAGCAATCTCATGGCACTGTGCAAAGAACTGATTTAAGTAACTCTACTTGGACTAGTTAGCAGGAAGTACATGAGGGGTGTCAGGTCAGTTGGTTACAGGCAGTTCAGGAGTGTAGATCATTGTGCGCCTGCTATTAACCGAACAGCAACACTGTTCTTCATGGAATACTTGTACTATAGTATGGCACGCACTAAATAGAAACCACAGTGTTATCTACAGAAAATATATTAAATAATATACAATGTATGGAAGAGGGATGAAATGGAATAAACATGCTGTTCTGAGGTACGAACACAAACCTAAGTTTTTAGAAACAGACTACACTGCTGCAGCCATATTAACTCTCTCCGACTACCTGCACTATAAACCCCACTCCCTTCATACTCCAGGCCGTAAGGGAGCTGCACGTGCACAAAGGTGCCGTAATACTGTGATCTGACTCTGTCTACATGCCACATGGCATCACATCCCAAAGGCTTGTAACTACTATTTCACCAAGATGTACCTCTGTGATGCTGGCTGACTGTGGCTCCACATCACCATCTCGTCCCACATACAGTAACATAAACCAGAGCAAAAGACAAATCCACTTATAATAACAGGTGCCAAGCAGGCTTCAAGCCTTCTCAACCAACATCCAACTGCATCTAGTCCATAACCTTTCAAGAAGTCAAAAACCTCCAACTTTGCTCACTTCATAATGTATCCTTTGATACCACTACAATTACATGAACACAAGGCAGGAATATCTTCCTAATTCATCATCTCAAACACTGGGGAGGGGGGCACAGGTCACCCTATAGTCATGCAAACTGGGTATCTAATCCTAGGAACTGACATCATCATTGAATAAACATACTTCCACTCTGAAGATAATGACAGTAGGTTTGTCTGCAAAGTCAGTGGCCATCTACAGGCTATAGAGCACCCTAACTTGCAACATCACATTCTAAATTTACAGCAATGTGAAAAACTCTAATCTTATACAGTAGTCATGGTGTTCCCAGTTAGCTGGGGCTCATACAACAGTCACAAATCCTGGAATACACTTCCAATGAATAAGGCCTATCTTGCTCTAAGAGTGTATAAAATACCAATACAAACACAAAATAGCACCAAAAAGAATAAAAAACATTAAAGATCATTTTGAATAAAATAAAAACACTTAATGGAAGCAAAGAATACATTACATGACTGAAGGGGGTCTCATTCCACAACACACAGAAGCAAATCATCTTCACTTAATGAAAGACTAAGCTGACAGTGAGCCAACGTGCCAGCACAGTTTGTTACAACCAATCATTAAAGGTCACTCACTTGAATGCAGCTTGTGGTTTGAATGCCATGCTGCACGATGCACTGTAGCAGTAAGTCCTTGGATGAAGGTAACAACAGTTGTGTCGCAGCCTCCATGTCTTTCCCACAAACCAGCATCTTAATTTACACTAAGAACTACACATCACTTTCCATAGCCACCATCTTTTGCTCTGGTTCAACTTCGCATCCATCCGTCACAATGATTCGTCTCAACAAACAGACCTATTAAATGAGTAACAATGGGGCATATCCTTCATATGTTGGCACTATGTCCATCCGCAATGGGAGTTCTCAAAGTCTATTGCAGAAGCACCTTCTTGCTGTAAAACTACACCTACAAGAAGCAGGGTGGGGCTCCAAAACTGCATACACAGCAAAACACACGCTACTGTAAGCAATGATCTGCTGTTGGGCACACTGCAGCCAGAACACAGTGAGTGCTCTTCCACAAAATAATTCCTTGTACAAGTGACTTTACTTTCTGGCTACCTCAGTTCAACACTTCAGTTAGGGAATAAACTACTACGAGAGCTAAAATATTTGGATCATACTTGCTGGTCTGTCAGAATTGAATGAATTTCTGTCAGAAAAACTCTCTTTGTCCAAGGCACTAATGTATGCACTGCCTGGTCTGTCCTGATGTGATGTGGTGATGTTTAGAGACTAATCTTGTAAGATATGTATGAGCTGTGCAGCAAAGGTTAAGCTCACACTCAGAACTTAATGTTTCTGATTGTGGTGGGGTCATATGCTAATCTTTCACAGTCAGATGCCTCCATTTCAAGACTGGTAACTGAAGAGCAGTCTGGTGCATGTATTTACAGTTACTATCTACTACAACGGGTTTTGAAACATTACAGGCAGAGAGACATTGGCATGTCAGCCTGGAGCCTTGGTTTCACTCCCAGTTTATTTCAGTGAGATTCGTGGTGGGTGGCAATACAGCAGGTTTTCCTCCAGTTTCTTCTGTATTGCCTTTACGGATGATATGATGGGTGGGGAAGTAGCACATATGGAGTACAGATGAAATATATATATATATATATACAGCATTTTGGTGGAAAAAAAAACCTTAAAAAAAGAGACTACTTGGAAGACCCAAGGGTAGATGGGAGGATGCCTCTAAACAGACCCTAAATACATAGGAATGATCTGGATTCACCTCATTCCATATACGAACAGGTGGTGAGATGTTGTGAATATGGTAATGAACATTTGGATTCCACAAAATGCAGAGAATTTCTTGACTAGCTGAGAAACCATTTGCTTTTCAAAAAGGACTCTGCTCCATGCAGTTAGTAAGTTCTTCACTTTTCCCCTGTTGATCATCATTCCACCATCAGGCTATCCCAATCCATCAGCATCCAACAGGCCAGACCAGGCAGCACATTACTATATCCTGCATCTTTAAGTTGGAGTCCTCATCTCTGGTCCTTGATTGGAAAATGAGTAAGTTAAATTTAAGATATTGTTGACAGTTTACCAGTTACAAAACATGCACAACAATATGACTTGTTGCTATGTATGACAGTATGTCTGACATAAAACACAATACAGATTTAATATTCAGATAAAGGACTGGCAGCATGATGATTTGGAACCCCCTCCATCAGCAAACACAGATTTCTGATCACAATTTCTTGCACTAAAATCAACCTTAAACATAAAGCACTGGTACAGAGGCAGTGGACTGTGTGCAGGGGGTCTACTACACAATTTCAGAGCTGAAACAGGCACAGTTAATACACGATGCAATATCAAATGTCATCACCAATTTCGCATCTCACAAACGAATGGGAACTTTATTCATCATTGACATTTAACAGCTCTTTTCTAGTCCTCTTGCCCCCAAGCACTAAATTGAGACATGGTGCCACCTGCAAGATGCAGAGAAACACCAGTGGTTCTCAAGGATTACTTTGTTCCTCTGGCAAGCAACAATACAAAAGCGTGGAGATACAACAGCTAAATGACAAAACTGACTTTCATCACTTCAGATTTTAGGTGTGTTCATGAAGTTTCAAAGAGCAAATATTAGCTTTGTCATGTCTGTCCATCCGTCCACGTGGAACAACTCGAATCCCATGGGACAGATTTTTGTGAAATTTTATATTGGGAAGTTTTACTAAAATCTGAGCAACAAATTCAAATTTGATTAAAAGTTTGGGGGGGGGGAGACATGTTACATGCCAACATACATACATTCTTGACCACTGGGATAATAAGTTACCATGGTTGCCTTTGCTACCAAGGCTGCCATGGTTACTAACGTTACCACTAATTTTCTGGTTACCATAGTTACCGATGTTACAAATGTTCAATGGTGACTATGGTTATGGAAATGTACCAGAAGTGTTTCGCTCTGTGGACATATCCTAATTTGTTCTTAAAATAAACATCAATGAAGTATTAAAATTTGCTACTAAATGTAATAACATTATGAATATGCATTATCACTGACATGTGTTGTATTAGTTACCATCATGGCACAACACAATATTCACTAAAGCCATTAAATGACGGGGCACAAATGTATGTTATGCATATGTACTAAATAGTTGCTAGGCAACAAAACAGTCATACACTGATCACTTCTGCACTACAGAAAGTAGTTACAGTAGTGTAGATAACTGGGCAGGATGGGTGGGAACACTTCACATATATCACATAAAAATACAGGTCCAGTTCCAGTGTTTTTCAAACTTTTCAATCTGTGGAACCAAACTGAAATATTTCACAGAACCCCACCCTTGTTGTTCAGCTGACAATGTGGGCAAAGTAAAGAAATAAAAAAAGCTGTAGGGCTTTGTCTGCTTGTAGGCAAATGAAGTAACATAACTTCATTCAAGGTTTAATCAATCAATTAAACAGTACAAATCATAATATGTTAATTTCTCAGAGTGACAGATGAGGCCATATGGATGAACACATCAGTTTTAAATCTAGCACTGTGTGACAGCTGTAATCTGAGATCTGCCTCAGTGTCCAGCTTTCCTGTATTTAGTTTCTTTCATACTCATTGGTTAAGTGTATTAAAGGCCTAGGTGCATTGGACATGCAATCAATCAATCAATCAAACACTGGTTAAATGAGGAGGGAGGCAGTGTTCACATTAACCCTTCTTCGTCGGGCAGCACCTCTCAGATGGGCTCAAACGTTTTGACATTATGCACCAGTTTCTTTCTGAAGTATTCCCTATGAAAATGTAATATGCCATATTTAAATATCACCTCATATTCACAGTTTAGAATTATTATACAAGTAAGCTGCTAGAAATAATTACAACATACAAAATGCTCAAGCTGTTATCAACGTTTCGCAGAACACCTGGGGTACGAGAAACCCAGTTTGAAAAACACTGAGTTAAGGTTTCTTGAGGAGGACTATGGCTTTGGATGAATACAACATTGGGTTTTGAAACATGTGGCCCTCTCAGAGTTGTTGTTCCAATTATAAGATGCATACCAACTCAGCATTGAAAAATTTTTTGTCTAAAAGGTTCTTTTGTCACAGGCCTCTAGGCTCAAAAACTCTGTTATCCCTGGATGGAAATGTACAATATACATCACAAAAGACAACAAATTAAAGTTTTAAATTCAGTAATTACAATATATTTTGATTTTACTATTAAAAGTATGATGCATTCAACTTTAATACAAATACATTGACCCTTTTCATTGCCTCAAATGTTGTGCAGCCCGCCTTCTGTTCCAAAATCATATCTTTGACCCACATACTGCTCGAATATCCAACCCCTTTTTCCCAACCTAATTTTACCAGCTAGAAAACATTTGTGTGAAAATTAAATTTAAAAAAAAAAACTTCAGTATGTCAAACAAAAATCTGAAATCTGTTGCGTCTATATGCAAAAAACTGTATGAGCTATCAAAAAATGTACACAGTAAAGACATAATACTCAGCACACAATCGTAACATGATGGTTAGTGGGACATAACTCCAAAAGTAGAACCTATGGCAAAAATATTATGTAACAGCCTTCTGACAAGGGACTTGACAACGATAAATGGAAGGTGTCATTAATACATAAGTAATATTTCATGGTATAGGGTCAATATTTTATCTGACAAACATCAGCTGCTACCTTCTGTTGGTTTGTTTATCTTATTAATGTACCCAACTAAGCTCACTACAGAGGTGTGCAGCGCAGTAGTGGCACAAGGTGACAAACAATTGCTGTCAGATACAATGAACTAGCACATTAAAAGAAGGTTGCAAAACTTTGATGCTGATTAAAACATCTCAGCCACAGACACCATACAACTGTCAACAAGCTAATGAAATTAATGTAGGATTATTATTTCTTATAAGACTATTGGATTTACTTCAAAATATTCCACCCAATAATCCATTTTTATATGAGATATGGGCAATAAATTGGGAAAGACCACAAAATGTTTAATCTAGGGGAAAACAAGAAAAGTTACAGATCTGGATCTGTGAACTGTGGTCTGCCATCTGCTGCCCGTGCAGCAAACGGAGCGCTACTGAGGTAGTATATTGCAGAGCCTTGAGAACCACTATCACTATTTATGTAGCTATGAACCATTCCTATGCTATGCACTATGCTCTCTATGATTCTTTGGTGTGTCAGACCCATACACCATGTGGGTTCTTGCTAGTTGGAACAGCATTCTCTAGTTGCCTTGGTGACCCGATCATCCTGCGGGTACTGCCTGGTTTGTGGGGGCCTGAAACAAAACACAGCCTTGACAGAGACAGAGTCATTTCTTGTGAAATTACGATAGGCATACACAAATTACCGTACACACAACTCAGTAACAATAACTACCATGCAAATAGGTGTGACTCACTCACATAAAGGGTATTATTTTACTTGATGTGTGTAAGTGCTACAATGACAGAATACAAGGTGCCTTACCTAGGCAGAATGTGGATCCTGCAAGCAGCGGGAGACACAAAACAAAAGATGGTTACATTTTGTCAACATTTTGAAAATAGCCACAATCTCAAGCACTGGGGGGGGGGGGGGGGAACCCCCCCTAATCAAAGTCCTTTCCCTCTCCCGCCTGGCGAATTTCCACCCCCCCCAGGCTGTTTCTCCTATTTTCCCC
>Ga0123357_10002916_pt1 | contig 19304 bp, 20 predicted proteins | sample TergutEmb28metaG_FD_89873 | JGI IMG/M metagenome (GOLD analysis project Ga0123357, IMG submission 89873) | Embiratermes neotenicus P4 segment gut microbial communities from Petit-Saut dam, French Guiana - Emb289 P4 | ecosystem: Host-associated > Arthropoda: Insects > Digestive system > Gut ...
ATTCTCCTTAGCGGTCTCGAAGACCAATAGAAATGGCGAACCACAGCCTTCCCCTGTCGATACTATCTTCAGGTTATACATCATTTACCGACGTTGGTTAACTTTTTATCATTCCTCCTTAAAAAATCAACCGGCGTATTCCGCGCCGGCATTTTTATTGCCTGATCGCCGAAAGATATTTACGCCGTATTTCTATCAATGACTGCAGCTCTGACAGCATTGCCTTGTCTACCTCTTCGGCAATGGGATAAATATAACGGACAGTTTCTTCGGTATAACGGTTAATAAATTCAGTATTTATTACAAAGCCCAGCGAAATTACATTGGAAATGCGATCCGCGACTTTGAGGACTTTGGCCTGGCGGGATCCTTTTTCCAGTATACGGGTAAGGAACTCGGGTTTGGTTTCGCTGTCCTGCCGCGTGACTTCCATTACAAGGTTGTAGACCAGCGAGCTTTCAAAATCAAGCTGAAGAAGAATATTCCGGTTAAAGTCCGGAACATCCTCAAAAAGATCATGCACTATCGAAGCCTTGAGCAGTACGGAATCAATGTAGCCATAGTCCACCAGGGTGGCCATGGTATCCAGCTGGTGCCGGAACATGTTACCGCCGCCCTCGCGGGTCTTGCCGATTAAGGCTGTAGCCAATTGCATGTAAGGCGCGAGGAAAATACTCTTGAGCCTGAGCATTTCATCCGTTGTCATAATATAAGCTCCCTAAGCCATATCCCGTATATAGGATTCTAGTTTACCTGTCCTTTTTTCGCAATCATTCAATTTGACTTTTTCGGCATTAACCAGTTCCGCCGGCGCGTTCTTTAAAAAATTCTGGTTGGCCAGTTTTGCCCTGAGGCTTTCGATATACTTAAGATCTTTTTCCAGTTCCCTGCTGAATTTTTGCTTTAATGCCTTCATGTCGGCAACTTCGGAAATAAAGACAAAAGCCTCGTATCCGTTCCCGGCAAGGCCTATCGAACCGGCAGGCCGCCCGGAGCCCTCATGTTTGCCTGTTTCCAGTTCGCCGATGCCTGCAAGCAATTTAATAAGATCCTCATTTGCCTTAAACAGGGATTCCATTTCCGGAGCCCGGATTTGAACCCTTAATTTTTGATCCGGTAAAATCGTACATTCGCTGCGCAGGGTTCTTATCTGGCGGACCAAATCCTGCAGAACGGCGAATTCCTGTTCAGCTTTTTTGTCATCCAGAGCGCTGTCCCAGACCGGATAAGACGCAGTTGCAAGAAACTCGCCGGGTTCGACATTCGGCAGCCTGCCGTAGATTTCTTCGGTAACAAACGAAAGCAGCGGATGCAGAAGCCGCAGTGATTTGGCCAGTACATCAAGCAGCACTGTAGCCGCCCGATCTTTTTCCGCGGCTGTCGTATCAGAATCATTGCGTCCTTTCATCGAAAGTTTGGTCGCCTCTACATACCAGTCGCAGAAATCGTTCCAGAAATATTCATAGGCGGTACCGGCCGCGTCATTAAAACGGTAAGATAAAAAAGCCTCTTCCATGGCTTTGGCTGCGCTGTTAAAGCGTGAGTAAATCCATTTGTCAACAGGCAGGAGTTTGGGATTTTCGATCAGGCTGCGGCCTTCAAGGTTCATTAAAATGTAACGGCTTGCGTTCCATACCTTGTTGGCAAACCGGGAACCCAGCTTAAAGGTTTCCTTGTCCATTAAAATGTCCTGGCCCTGGGCGCATGAATAGGCAAGCGAAAACTTGAGGGCATCCGCGCCGAACTCGTTTATTATTTCCAGCGGATCGATTCCGTTCCCAAGACTCTTGCTCATCTTGCGGCCCTGCTTGTCCCGTATAAGCTGATGAATGTAAACGTCGCGGAACGGTACAGAGCCTGTAAATTCAAGGCCTGCCATTATCATCCTGGCTACCCAGAAGAAAATAATGTCGTAACCGGTAACCAGAGCCGTAGTGGGATAATATTTTTTAAAATCCGGTGTATCGCAGCCGGGGTTTTCCCAGCCAAAAACACTGAACGGCCAAAGCCAGCTTGAGAACCAGGTGTCCAGGACATCCGGATCCTGTTCGATATTTTTGGAACCGCAGTGAGCGCATTTGTCCGGGTCTGTCCTTGCGACCGTTGTCTTGCCGCAGTCCTTGCAGTACCAAGCCGGTATCCGGTGGCCCCACCAGAGCTGGCGGCTTATGCACCAGTCCCGGATATTTTCCAGCCACCGCTGGTAGGTGTTTTCCCATTTTTTTGGATAAAAAATAATATCCCCGTTTTTCCAGGCCGCCAGGGCCTTCTCCGCCATGGGCTTCATGCGGACAAACCACTGCTCTGACAAATAAGGTTCGATAACAGTATGGCAGCGGTAACAGTGACCTACAGAATGGGTTATTTTTTCTTCTTTAACATAAAAACCGCCAGCCTTAAGATCTTCAAGAACCAGCTCTCTTGCCTTCTTTACACGCAGACCGCGGTATTTTTGGGGAACAGTATCGTTAAGGCAGCCGTCCGGAGCAAGAATATTAATGATTTCCAAATTATGGCGGTGGGCCACATCCCAGTCATTTGGATCGTGAGCCGGAGTAATTTTGAGCGCGCCGGTGCCAAAAGTCATATCAACATAAGGATCGGTTATCAGGGGGATTTGCCGATCCGTCAGCGGCAACCTGAGTATCCTGCCTTTTACCGCTGTGTAACGTTCATCCTCCGGATTAACCGCCACTGCCGTATCTCCAAGCAGGGTCTCCGGCCTGGTCGTAGCTATGGTCACCGAACCGGAGCCATCGTTTATGCCGGCGGTATCGCTGCCGGTAAACGGGTAAGAAATATAATAAAGGACCCCAGCGGTATCCTCATGTTCGACTTCGTCATCGGCCAAAGCAGTACCGCAGGAGCTGCACCAATTAACAAGGTAATTGCCCTTGTACAGCAGATCCCGTTCGTAAAGGGTAACAAAGACCTCGCGCACAGCCCTGGATAATCCTTCGTCCATGGTAAAACGTTCGCGATCCCAATCCGTGCTGCCGCCCATGCGCATAATTTGCTGGGTAATGATCTTGTGATGTTCCTTTTTTATTTTCCAGGTTTCCTCGATAAATTTTTCGCGTCCCAGTTCCTTGCGGGATGTTCCCCTTGAACGCAGCATCACTTCCACAACATGCTGTGTAGCAATGCCGGCATGATCGGTGCCCGGCACCCAAAGCGCCGGTTCGCCCCTCATTCGGTGGTAACGTATAATAGTATCAATTATTGAAGAAACCAGGCTATGACCGACATGAAGCACCCCCGTTACATTCGGGGGGGGGATTACAATGACATAAGGGGGTTTCTCGTTAGATGTTTGCGGCGCGGTGTTCTCCGGTTTAAAAACTCCCGCTTCCTTCCAGCGTGCGTAAATTCTATCCTCGAACCCCTTGGGGTCATAGGCCTTTTCCAGTTCAATCCCCTTCATGTGTGTAATACCTCGGATTAAATATATATATTTTGGAGATTATTATCAATCTCATTTAACCAGAAGAGATTCTTACAGAGGCACGGGAGAAATCCATACGTCAACGCGCCATATACCCATTTTTGAATTTCATAGGCATGCCTTGATCAAATGCCATTTCTTCCGGCACAGTATTTTCAATTAGTTTAAAATCGTTTTCGTCCAAACGGCCATCTACAGCTTCCATTGATTCTTGAAGCTGAATAACTTTTTTATACAACGCTTCGATATGCGATAACACGCCAAAAGCTATAACACCGATTCTCAATTCTTTGGCCGTTGGCAGCACTTCTTTTTCAATTTTGCGTTTGGATACCAAATACTCCAATTCAACCAGGCTAATCGAAGGAACAAAAATAATGCGGCACAAAGTTACGGCGTCAATTTAGTCCACGCCCAAGCGTTTAAGGGAATAAGTAAGGTAATTTTTTATCGCCAAAGGTCTTGAATCTATATCATATGGCACGCCGTTCGGAGATAACAGACTTCCAAATTTTATGGAGATAAAAACCTTATCTCTTGTTGTTGTTGGCAATCTAAGCCTGATAGGAACAAGCTGCGCCCTCTAACCTCGCTCTTTCTTTACTTTTTGCTAATTGCAGCTTATTGCTCTTTATCCTGAATTCTATTATATTATGAAAAGAGGTAATGAAATGGCTGCCAAAGTTAAATCCGTCCAGCCTACAGAAATAAAAGACAAAAAGATGGTCCGGGAAATAATTGAACAGATCCGCAAACCCATTCCGGTAAAAATACTCAAGAGAAATGAAAAACTGACGACATATTACAGGCAGTTTGAGAAATAAGCCAATGCGTACCCTTTTTGGCAAAAAAGAACATTTTATCGCTTTTAATTTGGAACTTCTCACTGCATCAATGACCCTTGATAGTTTTGCCTGTCAAATTGATGAATACAATGAGTATCTTCGCAACGATGCCCTTCGTTCCCAGAACGATCATATCGCATTGACTTGGATTTTACGTGAGCGAAACAGCGATGCAATAGCCGCATATATGTCCCTAATAGCGGATGCGATAAAATTATCAGCAACCGAAAAAGAACTACATAATCTTAGGTATCCATTTAAAACAATCCCCGCAATGAAGATAGCAAAGCTTGCCGTTTCCCAATCGTTTTCAGAAATATATAAGGGTATAGGTACTTTCATGGTTGGCGCAGCTATGTGGAAAGCCCTAAGTTGCAATGACGATTATTGTGCCGCCCGCTTCTTAACCGTTGATGCTGACATAGAACACGACAAAGGCGTCCTAGCCTTTTACGAGAAAAACGGCTTCATCCCCAATGCCGAATTATTCAACAAAAACCGCAAAACAATAAGCATGAGGAAAGACATATACAGTTAGCAGGCAGAAAAGAACAATGAGCATAGGAACGAAGTTCTTCATCATTGCATTTGAATTCTAGTTTTTATTAAAAATCTACTTCCTCAATTACCCATTTATATTCAGAGAAATTTTTAGCTTCTTTTGGTCCAATACCACCATCAAGAAATTTTAAATTCCAACCTTTAAAAAATTGTAGTCCTTCATATGAAAATGATTTATTATAATATTCCAAACCGTAAATATCATTATTGTTATCTGCTAATTCTATATATAACGGTTTTGTTCCAAACATCCCAGCTCTTGTACCGGAAATTTCTGTTTCTATAGAAATATCATCAAGTAAGCTTTCATCAATATTTTTGGGTAATGTTATATTTAACTTCCCATCTGCTGAAATATTGCCAATAATACCTATAGTGTTTATTTCTCCTGGAGTATAACCTAACATATAACCCGTAATTATTTGTTCTGAACCATTTCCTTGATATTTAGTAAGATTGGCTCCCTTATAAGAAATATTATTAACAGTATAAGTATAAAGTTGTGCGTTTTTTATTACAATATTACCATCAGGATTATTATCATCAGGATTAATTGTACACGAAATAAAAATTAAACTGATTACTATTACAAAAAGCATTTTTTCCATAATTTTCACTCCTTATTAAAAAAACAAATGTTCTAAATTTGCTCTTTTTATTTGTTAATAATAAAGCATATTTGCTCCATTTGTCAAGAAGAAAATGATAATTTTGATCTGTTTTTATTATAAAATGCCATTTATGGACTTTTGGATTAGGTTAAAAAATGAGATTAAAGAAAAAAATACCACACAGGAATGGATAGCTAATAAAATAGGTGTTCCTTTTGGAACATTTCGTAAATGGATGACCCGAAAAACTTATCCCAATATAAAGGAAGGAATTGAAATTGCAAAAAACCTTGATACATCAGTGGAATATTTGTTAACAGGTATAAAATCCGAAGGACTAAGCGATACTGAAAAAAAACTAATAAATTCCTATAGAAAATTAACTGCAAATGATAAAGAAAACGCATTGTTAGCAATCAACGCATGGCTTAATAAAAAATAAAAACCAATACCCAAACACTTCAATTCTGAATTCCGAATTCCGAATTCCGAATTTTCTCTTCAATCTCGTCCATCAGTTCGTCCGGAACAGAGGCGCCCGCGGTCAGGCCTATGGTTTCATAATTAAAAACTTCGGCAGGGACGTCTTCCGGCGAATCAAGGAGCCAGCAGGGTTTGCCGAAAGCCATAGTCAAAGTCAGAAGTGCCCTGGTGTTGGCGGATTCCTTGCTGCCGGCTATTATAACGGCGTTGGTTTGCGCGCATAGTTCAGCCAGGCTGTTTTGACGATCTGTGGTCGCTCTGCAGATGGTTTGCAGGATTTCCAGACCGGGGAAAAACCTGCGTATACTGTCGCCTATGTCTTTATACTCGCCCGGGCTGATTGTAGTCTGGCCTATCAAAACGGTTTTTATATTTTGCGATGAACCAGGAGACTGCCGTCCGGCAAGCTTTGAAGCGGTTGCTTCGGCTTCTGCAGGGCTGCTTACTATAAAACAGGATTGCTGCGAACCGGCCTTGATTGCGGCTTCGGCGTAACCGAAGATTCCGATTATCTCGGCGTGATCTTTTTCGCCTGCCAAAAAAATATTATACCCGTTTTGCGCATACTCCATTGCCTTTTTCTGGCTGATTTTTACGTGGGGGCATGTCGCGTCGAGTATTTTTAAATTTTTTGCTGCCAGCAGTTTTTCTTCTGCGGGAGGTATTCCGTGGGCCCTTATAATAACGGTAGAACCTGCAGGCATGGAACAAATTTCATCTTTGTTTAAAACGTCAATGCCAAGTCCGCGCAGGTTTTCCAGAACCCTGGTGTTATGAATTAACGGCCCGTATGTGTAAACTGGTGAACAGCTATCTGTCGCAGAACTGCCTTCAGCCGGGGAACGGTCTGCGGGATTTTTTTTTGCGGCTTCATAGGTCATTTCAACCGCGCGCCGGACTCCCATGCAAAAGCCGGAAACCCGGGCGCGGATTATCCTCATGCCTGCGCGGGTTTTGGCGCGGCAGTTTTAACCGCCGGTTTGGGCGGAACTTTTTGAACAGCGGATTTTTCTTCCTGTTTAAGTCCCAGCTTCTTTTTTGCCTTTTTTAGTTTTCTGTTTTCCCAAAGGTTAACAAACCAGGAAGCGACAAAGATGGTTGAATAAACACCGGAAGTCATTCCTACAAGAAGCAGAAGCGCGAAATCTTTCATGGTTCCTGAGGTAAATATATAAAGGGACAAAACAGCGCACATTGTTGTGGCAGTTGTAATAATTGTACGGCCCAGACAATCTGAAATTGACCGGTTAAGCACCCCGACATAAGTATCGTCAGGGAAGATTCTGGTATTCTCCCTCTGCCGGTCAAAGATTACAATTGTATCATTTATTGAATACCCCAAAATAGTCATTACAGCCGCTATCGTAGTCGTATTAAACTCCATCCTGGTCCAGACAACAAACGCGACCATGATTATACCGTCATGTACCAGCGCCAAAACTGCGCCGATAGCGTACTGCGGCTTAAACCGGAAAGCAACGTAAACGAGAATCAACAATAAAGTAACGCTAAGCAATACGCCGGCCTGGTTCGTAAGCTGCTTGGAAAAACGCGACCCTACATAATCCGAACGGGTAAGAGCCACACCGCCCTGTCCAAAAGTTGATTCAAGAGAAGTGATTATTCTTTCCGCTGGTACGCTGCTGTTCTGCGCCATCCCCGGAATTCCGGCTATTTTATCATCTTCTATGCGGATCATAAAATGCCGTTCCTGCGGCAATCCCATTACCTGTACCGAGACAGTACCAAGGGATAAAAGACTGGCCCGGACTTCATCAATGGGAATAGGTTTGGCGTCAGGCGTCAGATAATGGAACACATAGGGAGTCAAACCAAGCTGGGGATTGACCTGTGAGCTTTGAATCAGCCAGGCTGTCCTTGCGTCGGAGGGCGCGGAGTTAACCACGGTAAGTCCGTCAATCGGCTTAAGTCCGTTAACCAGATCCCCTATTGCCGGGTAACTGGAATAGGGAAAATCGTACTGGCTTCCGCTGACCCCAGCGCCGGAAATTACAATTGTCATGCTGCTGCGGCCGGCAGAAACCGAGGCATTGCCAATACCGTTATAGGTAAGACTAAAGGCTGTGGGCGCTATTTGTACTTCCTGAATAAGGCCGGCCTGGAAGTCAACTCCCAGGTTGAATCCCATCATGATATAGCCTGCAATACCGGCTACGCAAAGGATAAGTGAAATAATAATCGCCGGTACAAAAGCCTTTGAAAAATGTATTATGCGTTCCATCACCGGACCCTCCAACTGACAGACAGATACTTGCTGCGCATTACATCGGTGCCAAAGTCAAAAATAAGCCTGGATACAAACAAGGCTGTAAAGACGGACGAGAACAGGCCAATCGCGAGGCTTACCGCGAATCCCTGGATGGGTCCGGTTCCAAGCTGGGAAAGGAAGAGCGCGGCAATGAATGTAGTAATATTGGAGTCCATAATCGCCCAAAACGCCTTTTCAAATCCGGCTTCAACCGCGGCTTTGCGGGTTTTGCCGGCGCGGAGTTCTTCCTTCATTCTTTCGAAAACAAGAACGTTGGCGTCCGTAGCCATACCGATGGTTAATATGAATCCGGCAATACTGGGCATGGTAAGGGTAAAATTAAAGGCCGAAAGTATACTCAGCATTATATAGAAATTTAACACCTGGGCTATAATAGCGTTTATACCGGCGCCCTTATAATAGAGAAGCATAAATAGAAGAAGGAAACCCAATCCGCCCAGAAGCGCGTAAAACCCCTGCATAATTGTGTCTTCTCCCATGGAAGCTCCGATTGACTGCTGGTTAACGACTTCAAGTTCAACCGGCAGCGCTGCCGTGCGCAGGATCAACGCTATGCTGTCCGCTTCATCCTGACCAAATCCGGTAAGCCGGACAGCGTCGCGTATTGCCGAATTTATTACAGCCGAAGATTTAACCTTGTCATCGAGAACTATGGCCATTGGTTTGTTGATATTGGCCGAAGTCAGTTTATAAAATATATCGCCGCCCTCGGCGTCCAGCATAAATGTGACTTCCGGCCGGCCGTCCAGGGAATTTTTGTCAACCTGGGCGCTCTGAATGTGGTTGCCGTCCAGACCGACTTCTTTTTTGATGGCAATATAATCCGGATTGCCGGATGAATTTTTGCGCTGTTCATCCAGGCCATATTCATCTTTAATATAGAAACCGCGGATAACAACATCCGCCGGTACCAGGGTGGGGTCCAGCAGATTTCCATCCAAATCAAATGTAGTAGTCGGATGCGCGTTGTAGTAAGTATTGAAAGCGTCGGTAGCTTCCTGGTCAACCATGTGGAAAGCCAGACTGCCGCGGCCCATTATTATGGAATTGATCTTCTCGGGGTCCGCGCTTCCCGGAATTTCAACGTAGATCTGATCCGTACCCTGCCGTCTTATGACAGGTTCCGTAAGACCAAATCGGTCAATGCGGCTGTTAAGAACATCCAGTGCTCTGTTAACAGCGTCATCCTGGTCCTGAACAGTTATGGTATGGGTTAATTTATCCTGCAGGGCAGCCATATTGGCCTGGAGTACAATACTTAATCCGCCGGACAAATCCAGTCCAAGCTGAACAGCGCTCTTCTGCAGATCTTTTAAGGAAAAAATAGAATCACGGTATTTGGTTTCTATTACTCCCAAAACTTCCTGCCGCGAGTTAAAGGCTCCCAACACGGCACTGGCATCCCATTTGTCGGGCGCCGGAGTTTTTGAATCTTTATAATACTTTTTGGCGTTGGTAATAAGGAAACTTAGTTCCGGGGGAAGACTGCCTCCGGCCTTCGCCTGATCTATGAGTTTCTGCAAATCAAGCTGGGCGGTTTGGGATGCGTAAGTCTTAATATCCTGCCGGGAAGCCAGCGCCCTTGTCTGATCCAGTTTTGGTGTTAAAAAATACCAGCGAATCGACGGATATAAGAAAACAAAACAAATCGCCAATACGACAACAACAATAATAAAACGGTACCGTTTACTCATGAATCTGCTCCCAAACGATGCTATTCTTTCTTTTCTTCAGATTTATCGCTTTTATCTTTATCGCTTTTATCGCTCTTTTCTTTTTCATTTTTATCGCCGTCCGATTCTTTTTCGTCCTTTTCTTCCTTGGCGGCTGATACTATTGACGAGACGGCGCTCCGTGAAAACTCAAGTTTTGTGCTTTCATCAACTCTTACAATGACTGAATTTTCCCTGACTGTCTGAATAACGCCGTGGATACCGCCTATGGTCACTACTTTATCGCCTTTTTTAAGGGCAGAAAGCATTTTTTGGGTTTCTTTTTGTTTTTTACTCTGGGGTCTGATTATTAAAAAGTAAAAGATACCAATAATTGCAATTAGAGGTAAAAAATTGATAATCGCCGAGGCTCCTCCGCCGGACGCCGCATCAGTCCCTTGCGGTGCAGCCATGAGAAGATAAGAAAATAAACTCATAAAATAACTTCCTTAATTTCAGAATGAATTATGGAAAAGACTAGCATGAATAAAAAGGAACGGTCAAGGGAGAGCATGGGTTTTACGGCGCGCGGTTATGTGTCAGAGTAACATCGAACGCTTCACATCTACCGGGAAAACTCCAAAAAGGCGGTCCATGGCTGCCAGATTGACGGCTGTCCCTGTAAGGCTGCTGTACGCGTCAGCTACAGACTGGATCTGGCCGGGATCTTTGGCATAAACAGCCGAGGCATACGCGGCCCTAAAAAGACCTTTTTCTGTAAGGGCCCGGGTTGAAAGACCGCGGTACCGGCGTTTGGCATGGCTGTCAATAATGGCCACAGGCCCGTCATACCCTATTGTAAAAATAAAATCATCTCTTGGGAGCATGGTATTATTTTTCTTCGGTGAACTGATCTTTTGTGGCGCCGCAGACAGGGCATACCCAGTCATCCGGCAAATCCTTAAAAGCGGTCCCGATATTTATACTGTTATCTTCATCACCGATAGCGGGATCATAAACATATCCGCATAAATCACAAACATAATTAGACATAATCTACCTCACTTTTCCATTATGGAATTATTCGCGTTTTTTTGCAACAGTTCCCGCAGGAACTGTATCCCACGGGAACTGCCGCTACGATTCATACCGCCGACACATACTACATGGGCCCCAGCAGGGATGAATATTCCGGCACATAACGCAGTAATTGCGGATTATCCGGCGCAAGGGCAAGAGCCTGCTTTAAATAGTAGACTGCCCGGCGCTCGTCCTTGCGCCTGTGATAAATTTCAAACATGGCGATAAGGGCGTTAAGATTCCTTGGATCCTCAAAAAGACTGGAGCGGAGATCGTTCATGACAGTTTCTTCGTCCTTCTGCGTTCTGCTCCTTAAAAAATAATAACGGCTTTTGGTAACGCCGCCCGGAGCGCTCTTAAGCCTGGATTCTATCATGCTTGCGGCTTCGGTCTGGCGTCCCGTATCGATTAATGCCGTTATGTAGGCAAATACCCCGTCTTCGCTGGCAGGGTCTTTTTCGTATAATTCGCGGGCATAGGAGAGGGCGGCCGCGTTATTACCCTGCCCTTTTTCAACTGTATAAGCATCCAGCAAATCCTGGGAGGATCTTCGCCTGGACAGGAGCTGATTCATATAGGTCCTGGCGGTATTCCAGTCCTCCCGCCGGATTGCGTCCTGGAGCGCCAGTGTAATAAGGATAAGTGAAGGGTTTGGGTTCTCAAGAAGCCGGCCAAGCAGGTTCCTGCCTTCCTGTTTGTCCGTATCGCGGCTGGATTCCAGAAGCAGCCTGGCCGCGTATACTGTAGCTTCATCATCGATCAAGTCAGGCGAATTTTTTAGAAGAGAACGCAGATAATTAAGCGCGGCATCCCGGTTGCGGTATCCTTCAAACTGGACCCTGGCCCGTAAATAAAGGTAGAGTCTGCTGTTTGGGTTAATAGAAGCGTATAAATCCAGGGGAGCCTGGGCCTGAATGTACTGCCCCTGTTCTACAAGCACATGGGCCCGCATTAAAATAAATTCACCGTCGCGGCTGTCCCGCTGCAGAATCTCCGCAATGGCGGGTTCGGCCCTGGACCAGTTTCCGGTTTTGTAATACGCAATGGCGAGCTGGCGTTTTATTTCAAAATTATCCGGGAAACTGATTGTCAAATCAGAAAGAAAATTGACCTCGTCGCCGGTTTGATTCTGGAGTTCCATCAGCCTGGCCATTCCAAGCGCGGCGGGGTAGCATTCCGCGGATAGCCCCCAGGCTGCCGAATATTGTTCCATTGCCAGTGCGTTCTGCCCTGTCCTTTCATAAATAATTCCGCAAAAAAGCGGGGCCAGCACCGAATCCGGATTGTTCGCGGCTGCCTTGCGAAGATCGGGCAGGGCGGCCTGCAGGCTTTCTTTATATTGCGGCCTGCTGCTATCGGTATACAGGGCCAAAAAAGGCAGTGTTAGTTCAAGGTAATCCCTTGAACCGGCATACGAAGTGTAAACGCCTTTTTCGTTATCCCGCAGGATCTTTGCGTAATTGTTGTTCTGGGGAAGATCAATTTGGGGAATTTGTACTTTAACCGACGGGTAAAGGGTCTTGAGAAGGGTTCCGCATACGCCGTTCATTGCCCTGCCGAATTCGGTATTGCCGGCGTCCCTGTTCCGGATAAGATCAAGAGCCTGCGCAAGCGAAGACGGAGTACCCTTCTCTGCCAGACCGCGGATTTCTTCAACTATGCCGCCGGAGCCTGCAGGTTTTTCCGGTTCCGCGGCGGCCGGCGTCTGGACCGGCAGAGGGGTTTCCCTGCCGGGCTTTGTCTGGCAGGACACTGCCAAAAGCAAAGCCAGAACCGGAAGAATAAACCGGAGTTGCTTCACTGTCTCCGATCTCCCGGACAATTTTTGGAGCCCAGGGAAACCAGTAGCAGCATAATACCTACCAGTACTATTAAGACTGGCCACCATTCAAGGATAAATTCCCTGAACGAAAAATTCACGATATTAAAAGAAAAAATCAGCAGTACAAGACCAAGCACAATAAAAACACAGGAAGGTACAACAAACCTGCTTACGAATTTACCGTAATGCCGCCGGCCTGCCGGCAGAAGGGCCAGTCCGGAAAAAACCGAAAGCAAAGGCCAGGCCCTAAAGAGGAAACGCCTGGGTATAATTCCCAGAGCAGCCAAAAAAATAAAAAAACCTATCATCAGTATAAAGGCCGCTATAAAAACATAGGACGGACGCCTGTACAGCCTAATTGCTAAAATAATAAAAACAAATCCGGCCATTAAAAAAATAAAAGAAATTACGACAGAAAAACGGGAGATTCCGACTACATACCGCAGCAGCAGTGCGTTTCCCAGCAGCATAAGAAAAGAACCTATTATAAATACAGCCCAGGCGGCAATGCGCCGGAAGTATTGGGAATCCATCATTAAAGTATAACTATTCCATCTTCCCTTGCCAATGGGAAAACAGATGTATAATATATAGGTACATGGGATTTATTAACGCAAAAAAATTTTTTTTCATGTTTTTAATTATTCAGGTTTTGCTGCTAAGTTCATGCGGATTCGGAAATAAAGACAACCAGACTATTGATCCGTACTATATATCCGGCACCGCAGAAAACAAGGAAACTTTAAGAAGCCTTTTTCTTCTGTTGGATAAAGAAATTCCTGGAACAGAAGAATATCTGGCCGTAATCCGGGAAATATCAAACAATTATGTCCGGCAAAAAGAATATCCAAAACTGGTTAATCTTTTAACAAGCCAGGTAAACCGCAACCCCAAAGATCCGTACAATACTTATTATTTGTACATGATCGCCATTGCCTATATGCAGGAAGAAGCTTATCCGGCTTCCGCCCTTTATTTTAACCTTATAATAAAAAATTATCCGGATTTGACAATATCGGGGGAGTCCATACATCTGGCCTGTCTCAATCACCTGAAAACAATTGTAAATAATCCCGAACAGCGCGTCTGGTATTACGAGGAATTGATTTCCAGATTCTCCGGCCAAATCGATCTGGCTGTCGCCTATTTTTCCCTTGCCCAGGCCTACGAACAGATTGGGGAATGGGCAAACGCCATGCAGGCCTATAACCAGTTTCTGCCCTTTGTGGACGCCAATGTTCCCGGATTTCCCGACGCGTATACTTACGCGAAAAATCTGGTGGATTTTAACAATTCACAAAAGAACTGGACTTTTGACAGCCTTAACTCCCTGGTAACAGCCCTTAAAAACGCGCTTGACGCAGGCAGTTATACCAGGGTTGAGCAGTACAGGGCCAAGGTCAACTTCTTTGCCCGTTCCTGGGAACAGGAAGCCACAGACGACGCGGGAATGGCCGAATTCAACCTGGCGGATTTTATGAGGGTAAGCCGGATACATTACGCGGCCAGCCTTGACGCGGGCTCCAACGCGAACGAGGCCTACCTGCGGACCTGGGGCTGGTCCCAGTATATCTCGGTATGGTACCTCTACTTCCGCAAGATTGATTTCCCCGCGGATCCGGAAATCCACGGACGCTGGGAATGGGCCGGAATTTATTACGGGGAAAAATTCTAGTGGTTTTTAACCGGCTAAAGCAATACAGAAAGTTTTTTAACCAACAGGTCCGAAAGATTCTGCCTGCCATTATCGCAGCCGCTTTTGTTCTGCTGCAGGCGTCCGACCAATTCCCAAGGCCTTTGCGGTTAGTGCAAAATCCCGGTTTGGAAAATTTTGGTTTGGAAAACACAGGTATAGAAAACCATGGCTCCGGCGCGGATTTAAAAAACGGCAAAACTGAAGATACCGGCAATTCCGGGCCTTCTCTTATAAAACCAGGCGATCTTGACAGGGAACTTGTGCAGTATTACATAAACCAATACTGCAGTCCGGGAGGGAAGGAATGGCTTAGGGCAGTAATGGAAAAAGCCGCTCCCTATATAGGATTTATTAAAGAAGAAATCGCCGAACGCGGATTGCCGCAGGAGCTTGCCTATCTGCCTGTAATCGAATCCGGTTATCTTGCCGGCGCGGTAAGTAAATCCGGGGCCATGGGACTCTGGCAGTTCATGAAAAACAGCATAGCCGGGTATGACCTAAAAATTAACGAATGGATGGACGAGCGCAGGGATTTTTGGAAATCCACCGATGCGGCCCTAAAAAAACTGGAAGAAAACTACAATTACCTGGGAGACTGGTCATTGGCGCTGGCAGCTTATAACGCGGGACTTGGCGCGATGACGGCCGCCATAAAAAATTCGGGGATAAGGGATTATTGGGTACTTTCGCAAAAACACTTCCTTAAAACAGAAACTATCCATTACGTGCCAAAATTGCTGGCCGCGGCCCATATCCTTTCAAACCCCAGACAGTACGGCATTATAATCTGGAACCCTCAAATCGAGTGGACCAGAATCGCAACGGATCGCAGTGTTGATTTGAACATACTTGCAAAAGAAGCCCAGATCGACGCGGCGGAACTCAAGAAAGCCAATCAGGAACTTACATACAGCATAACACCCCCGGACAAGAACTATCTGTTAAAGATCCGTGTGCAGGACGCGGAAAAAGCGGCCGCTGTTTTGGCAAGAAAAGATTTGCCCCTGGTAAAATATTACATTCATACCATCAGATCCGGCGATACCCTGCTTGCCCTTGCCTTAAGCTACGGCATTACCGTTGATCAAATTACAGCCTTAAATCCCGGAATTGAGCCCAGACTGCTCCGTATCGGAACAACCTTAATGATTCCGGCGGTGAACGATCAGCCGCCGCCGGCTGTCAGCAAACCGGGAGAAAATATCGCGTTTACAGGAACTCACCTGGTAATTAAGGGCGAAAGCCTCTGGTCCATAGCGCTTTCTTACGGAATTGATCCGGAAGCCCTGGCAGAAGCCAACGGCATGGAGCTGAACGGAATACTCCGGGAAGGAAGAATGCTTAAAACGCCGATAAGGGAATAATGGGTACCAAAAAAATTAAGCCGGCGATTCTTGCTGTATATTTTTTATTATATCTGGCCGGCGGTCTGTACCCGGCTGACGTCAACCAGGGTAATCAGGCAGCACAGGGCGCGCCGGATATCACGATCACGGGCAGTATTAACTGGGAAAAAGGCGAACTAAACTTTACTTCAGCCTTTAGTTTGGGATCCGCCGGCTTAAAGTTTCCTTCCGGACGCACCCAGGCAGAGGAAATATTGGGCGGAAACTTCGCTGATCTGGTCAAGCCTCTGTTGTTTTCACTGCAGGCAGATTCATCATCAACAATCGGTGATCTTATACAAAGGGGAGATATTGACTACAGGGCCCTTGATGAAATATGCAGCACCGCAAAGGTTACTCCGCCGAATTTTACCGCTGACCTGACCCGTTTTACCGGCAGTTACTCAATCCCGCTGAGCCGCCTTGGCTCGGTTCTTTTACGCCACAGCCTTGCCGCAGAACCTATAAGGCCGATAATCCCCTCCCCTGCGGCAAACTACACAGGCATAGTAATTATCGCGGATACTTTGCTTCCGGTGCACGGCAGGAATACTTCACTTTATTTGACTCCCTGCATTCTCCCCAAAATTTGGGACAGCGAAATGAACCTGATTTTCGAAAAAAATATGCTAAATCCGGCAGCCGCGGGTTCTGGTTTAAATAATATCGTGCAATACACAAGTTCTGTAAATATTTACCGTTCAACGCCTTCAGGAATTGATCCGGAACTGGCAAAACTGGTCGGTGATCATCCGCTGCTAATTTTCGCGGATTCGGTTTTCGGTATAATCCCTACAGATCCTGTCATAGACAAAACCGACGCGCTGCTGATTTTATCCAATGACAATAACCGCAGACTCCTGCGCGAAGGCAGGATCGCATTCGTAATTAACACAGGCATGCTTGAAAAAGCACTGCCGTAATGGCCGGTCCAATGTTTTTATATACGATAAGACAGATAAAACTTCCCGAATACGAAACAATCAGACAATTGGACAGGGAAGCTTTTGTGTATAACATACACGGCGGCGAAGCCGACTACCACGAAATTTTTGCGGATAAAGTGCGCCGCTCGCCCTATTTTATCCCGGAACTGGATCTGGCCGCAGAAAAAGATGACGGATTAATTATCGGACACGGAATATTTTCCAGGCTGCCCATGGGAGATACCGGAACCCGTGCTGTCATCCTGAACAGCCTTGCGGTCAGACACGGCGAGAACGACAGCCGCAGGGAAAATTTTTTTGAGTTCCAGCGCAAAGGCGTCGGCCAGGCAATAATCAGAGCTGGATTTGAAATAGCCAAATCCCTGGGATTTACGGCCTGCGTTGTAAGCGGCAACCCAGATGTTTACCACGGCAGACTGGGATTCCGCCATTATTACGAGCTGGGCCTGGTCCTGGACAGCAGCGTAAAAGAAGCAGGCAGTACAATTTTTGCTTCGGAACTCGGACCAGACGGATTCGCGGGAACCAATAAAATACTGGGCTTCCCGGGATACGATTTTTTATAAAGCCCGGTTCGGTTATAAGCTCTTTGGATGGGGCGTTGCAGGAGTAATCACATGTACTCCAAGATAACGCGCCGCCTCCGCGATTACATCGGTATACTTGCCGTAAACGCCTGCCACATGGTGGACAAAGGGTCCAAAAATCAATTGTTCTTCCCAGTTCTTCCAGTCATCGACTTCCAGCCATACCCAGGTTCCGGTAGTTTCCGGGCCGGTAGTGGTTTTGCCTTCGCCCAGGAACATATAGTATTCGCCGTGTAATTCGTCCATTCTGACCAGGGTAAGATCTCCCTGCTTGAGTTCAAACCAGGCTTCGTAGAAACCCCGGTAGTTTTTGCGGAATGACGGTTTCCTGGATTTAGACGCGAGTGAATACGCGAAAGGACCGCCGTGCCAGATTAATTCTGAATTGTCGTTTGCCGGATGGCGGTAGGTCCAGTCGGCCAGGAATTCCGTGTCCGCACCCATTGAGGCGGCGGTACAGATAAGCTGGGAAATCGCTCCCCAGACATCAGTCTCGCAGGCGGTCGGATAGCCGCGGTCGGACAATTCACCCTGAATGGTACACGCGGAACCTGTCATTTCCAGAGCTGTCCTTACGCCGACACAGTCAAAGGCCCCGGCTTTGCAATTGTGCTGTTTCATAAGGCGTTCTATGGCAAGAGTCCCGGCGCATACTTTGCGGATAAAATCATCATCAGTATCGCGGCAGTCCATTCTGGAAGAAAAATCTTTAATGTATCCGGTCAGTTCATTATCATTCTTTTTAAGAATATCAAAGGCAGTTTCCCTGATCGAAAGCAGGGTAATCGGTTTTACAGTAATATTAAAATTTTCGATTAAAAGCTGCTGGTTATGCATTACACTGTAAAAATCTTTTGGCCTATCCCCAATCTCCGCAATATTGATGTTGCGCAGGCTTTTGAGTATAAAAGCAACCCTTACGAATTTTTCAAAACCTTTGATAAAATCCGGGCTTGAGGCCGCGCAGTTGGTAATGTAGCTGTAAGTTACACCGTAGTTGAGCAATACCTTGGTAGCCGGGAAAAGACCGCATTGGGTTTCTTTTTCGCGTTTTTCAAAAGTGCTTACCTTGTCCCTTGAACCCCAGATAAGGACCGGCAGTTTAAACTGCTTGGCAACACCGGCCACAACTTCCTCGCAGCCAAAATCACAAAACGGGAAAAACAGCGCATCAATTCCGGCGGCGCTGAATTTGGAAACAATTTTGGGAATATCTTCCGGGAACGCAGCCATTCCCTGTTCGCAGATATCATCTACATCCGTAAATTTAACATAATCGGGAAGCTGTTTCCTGATTATGGGCATTATTATATCGTATTCAATCCGCGCTGTTTCAATTTTAAAAACAGGCCGTCTGGTAGGCATTATGCCTATATTGATTTTATCTTTATACATTTTTAATAAATACAATTACGCCCTTTTTTTGTCAAGGCTGCAAAGCGGCGCTAACTGTTGAACTGAGACTTAGGCTAAGTGCTTCCGGCTCAAATTGAATTCCCTGTTCCTGTAATAAATTTCGCTTAAAAAATACCGGGAGGCGCCTACGTTTTTACAAAAATACTGAGTGCTTTTATACCCAGAAGCATCACCGCCGTTACAATGACGCCCGCGCAGGCGACGCCGAGTATAACCGCCAGCATAGTCCTACGTCTGGTAAGGCCCAAAACCCAGGCGCCAAGCGTACCGGTCCACGCGCCGGTGAGGGGCAGCGGAATAGCCACAAACAAGGTGATTCCCAGCCAGCCCCAGCGCTCCACATCCTTATGCAGCTTGTTCCGCGCGCGTTCAATGAAGCGCTCAAAGAAGCGTTTATACCAATCCATTTTAAGGAACAGTTTGTGCAGGGTTGAAAGAAAAATCCAGCAAACCGGAGCGACAAGGGAGTTACAGACAACCGCCA
>Ga0123357_10002917_pt1 | contig 19302 bp, 16 predicted proteins | sample TergutEmb28metaG_FD_89873 | JGI IMG/M metagenome (GOLD analysis project Ga0123357, IMG submission 89873) | Embiratermes neotenicus P4 segment gut microbial communities from Petit-Saut dam, French Guiana - Emb289 P4 | ecosystem: Host-associated > Arthropoda: Insects > Digestive system > Gut ...
GAAATTGCTACAAAAAAGACGAAAGTATTTGGTTTCGTTGGAACGTATCACCTAAGAACAAAAATAATTATAAATGATAAAACATTAGAACAAGTTCGCCAATTTACTTACCTAGGTTGCAGTATATCTTACCAATTTTCCAATGATGTAGAATTTAAATTAGCAAAATTTTTACAATTAATAGGTACTATTAAGAGAACTATTTTTAAGAAAGCGAGAACGGAAATTAATTTGAAAATATACAACACAATAGTTTTACCTACATTTTTATATGGGTCAGAAAACTTGACTCTAACAGCCTTACAAAGACGAAGAATTGAAGCGGCAGAAATGAAGTCTCAGAGACCTCTGGCAGGGTACACCCTTTATGACCACAAAACAAATGGTTACAAACGCCGCGAACTAAGGCTTACAGGCATGCTAGACAAGACTGATGAATAGAGACGGAACTGACTTTCACACTTGCAAAGAATGCCACAAAACCGAATCCCTTTGAAATCAGACCACAAGGAAGGAGAACAATTGGAAGACCGAAGAAGCGTTGGCGCGAACAGCTGTAACTTTGGAGACGGAACGGATCAAAGGGTTCAATCCTTGATGTTTATGATGATGATGCTGTTGACGTATTCCTGAAAGAAATTGTAACGCTTCTAGATAATATTAAAGTTTTCTAAATGTTTCTCCCAGAAATATCCTTCAAACGTAGCTTTCCGAATGTCCAAGTGAATTTAACCCTTTAAACGCCGAGTTAAATCCCATCTGCCATCTGCTGGCATTATTAGGAGCTCGCCATATTCTCCACGTTAGCAGGATAAGGGTTAAAGTAGTACCATTTTGTTACAGCACTACTGATGCCTTGTGCTGTCATCTCGTTAGATTTGTAGTAAACTGAGTGTTCGGCAGTTACACATAACTGATCGTTGTGAGGTCATGGATGGAGGATCTAAGGAATGTCTAATCAATGTAAATGTCCTTTGTCCACTGAGATCTTCTTGTAAAGACGACGCTTGAAAGAAGAGCTCTCTAAATAAACGTTTTGCTTCATAGTAATATGAGTAATGTACCCAACCAAAATGGATCAGGTCTAGAGCAGCAAGTAAGTACATACTCTCAGCATTCTTGTTGCGGCGGGATCGGAAAACACTACATAAATAAACGTCAAAGTGGAGTTGCGGGTTGTAGGCCAACAGAAGACCTGTTATCGATTTATAACATTTTAAAATCTCTGAAAGGACAAGTTTTTGGTGGGTGAAGATTAGAGCAAAACGATTTATTGTTTAAGGCACCAGTGTTGAATTAATTTCACCAAAAGTTTTAGTGTTGCATTGCAACAGGACCAGGAATTCTTACAGGATTTGTTTCTACGTGTCCTGTAATGGCGGCTTGAAACCTGATGGTACAGAAACGAGTGTATGAATATTTTATTCCATTAAAATACTTTTATCTTACTGTAGATACAATGCTGAATTCTTACAAAATGTTTAGTATAGAAATTGTGTTGCAGACGTCTTTTTGTACGGCAGGTAGGGCGATTTCCGTTGCCATGTTAGCTGTTTAAAAATTATGTTCATTGTATATAAAATGCAAGGAAGTAAACGCCTGTTGATTTCCTTTCAGTTTGCTGGTCTGGACTTGCAGGGCGGCCGCCAGCAATCAGGTGGCCGCTACGTGGCCCCACATCTTCGTAACAAAGTAGCAAGTAAGTATAAATTTCCTCCTGGTACTTCATGGGTCTCTATTTGTTTACTTAATTGCTTTGGCAGACCTTCAGAATACGGTGGCATCATTCATGCCACTTTTTCTGTTAGCACAGGTATGGTAGTTAAAAGTGTGTAGCCCAACCAAGGATTGGCCCTGCACTTGTCGGATGTAAGGAACTACAAATGTTTATTAACTTACACCTCAAAATATTGTTACTGGTCTTCGAAACCAGTAGATTTTTGAGAAGTGAGTTATGTTAGTATAATATAAAGTTTCTTGCTGTCTTGAATGTGTGTCTGATGTCAGGGTTTGCCAACACAACATATATGTAGTTTTGAAGGTTTACTGTTATTGACAAGCTCTGGGCTTTTAGGTTTTATTTAATTGAAAAACTGAACTTGAAAAAATTATTTGTAGTACAACAGGTAGGCTCTTACGTGAAGGTTATGCATTGAGCTTTATTTTAGTTACTAAAGGTGTTTTAGGTTCAGAATCCCTTTCATTCATAAACTTAACTATATTTAAAACATGTCCTAATCCTCATGGAAATTGTGGTTACATTTCTTTACAGCTGTTAGACACTTTATAGTTACTGTTGTTGGCAGATGTGTTTGTAAATGTCTGCTCCTTGCATTTCAACTGCTTTGCCAAAAAAATGAGTGATCTCTAGAATGATTATATTCAAGTGTTTATGTAAATGTTGTTTCTAACAAAAAAAACAGTCATTTGAGAGTGTCTTGCATGAACACTAATAAACAGTTCTGCATAACAAAGGAAATGAATTGGCCAATTCTGTGCTAGTTACAGTGTGCCTAATAACTGAAAATGCTGTTGGGCAGTATACATTCCACAATTATAAGATGGTTTGGGCAGAGCTGTAGTGACATTAGTTTAACTTAAAGTTTTGTATGGTACAACAGAATTTACCTCTTCAAGTTACACTGTTGTAAGGACCCAGTATACAGTGGTGGATATTATTCGGTGCCTGTCACAGTGAAGTCGATAATGTGCTGGATTTGTAACATAAAAATTCGTGCATGTTTCAGAACAAGAACCTCTCCACTGACCTTTTCACTGTATTCTGAAGGTCTTCCATGTTATTTTGAGGCTTAACTTTGCATTATGAAAGTATTTTTCAGGTTTTTGTATCACAAGAATGTATTTACTGCTGGAATTCTATGTAATTGTTAAGTGCTACTTACTGTGACAGAATCACATTTTGAATAAAAGATTTTATCTTCCTTGGTTTCATTAAATTTGGTAGGTGTCTAGTCTACATTTTCATGTTTTTATGGTGGAGGGGTATATGTTCCATCTTAGAAAATGTGAAAACACACTAGCAGGTGTTCATGTTGGTCATTTTCAACAGAATATTTATTTGTGTCAGCATTAGTTTCAATTTTGGTTTTCTCTTCATTAATAGCAGACTATCAAACAAGTGAGCAACATTACTACGACACTCGGGATAGTCGGGAATACCGCAGCCAGGGGAGAGGGAATTACTCCAGAGGTAAAGAGTCCTGTTTAGTTCACATGGACTGATTATGTAGCTGAATGTTATTCTTCCAGGTGGTTTAGTGATACAACTTACAAAACATAATTTTAAATGGTGATAGATAAAGTTATCCCTGTTCTTAATTATGTATTGTGATTTGGAAATGTACAGGGAGTTGGAGGTGTAAGTCCATGCATTCTGAACCTTATCACATAATAGAGCTGAGCTGAGTGCATTGTAACCACACTTTATGGGTTAGAAAACGGAGATCAAAACTTATTGGGTAGGAAGTCAGTTGGGGTTCTGAAAAGTGGAGGATGGACATACTTTTGCCCCTGCCAGGAATCAAGCCCATACTTATCTTCTTCTATCTGTATATGGTTGATGTACAGCAGACTTACAAGACTTTTCAGTTAAACCATTTTGCCTATACCAGAAAGATAAAACTTTTTCCCTACCTTACTATTAAGTGTTTGACTGCTTAATAATCATTACTGTCACTATTAAATACATGGGAGTGTGTTGATTCCAAACATTATTTTCAGCATTGAGCTAATTGGTCTGGTTAGCACAATAACTTTTACCCTTATTCTGTTTGTAGTCTTTGATGCTTCATTCTATTTAAATGTAACTAAAGTATGCCTCTGTTTTATGGAATTCCATTATATCTTGGTATCAGCCAGCTAGAGTGTATCTGATTGAAGTTTATAGCTCTTTGGCATTGTTTATTTCTGTGTGTGTGTGTGTGTGTGTGTGGTTAAGGTTTCAATGCTGGCACAGATGAGAAAAAGTTGGTGTCTTCTGTTGGTGGCAGCTGACACTGACAGTTGTGGAAGAGTAGGATGTTTTCATTTGGTTCTATCACAATGAAAACAACCATCACCACAGCTCAAGGCTGATCAGACTGCTAAATCACTTCCAAGATGGTGAATTTGATTTCACAATCCTCCACTACTGACAGAGCTACATTATGTCAGCCCATTCTGTATGTGGAAGACCCTGGATGCAATTGCTTGCAAGGTAAAATGTCTTGATCAAAGAACTAAATACACTCATGGTGGAAGACCACAGTAAAAGGAAACAGGTGTACTTTTGAAGCCCGACCTTGTTTCTTACACACACTAAATCACGACACATCTTAATTCTTTTGTAAAAATTAGAGCATATTGAAACTTTATTGGAATGCTGTTGCATTTATAATCATTATCATCAATTTGGGACTTAGAATGCATTGAAAAAATGTCATTAGTAACATTTTTGCGTGTAAAAGGAAACTTGTCAAAAGTACCTGAAAGTTCAGTAAAGTAGGTTGTAAACCGCTTTACACCAAATGCACAAATTTTGTGTGGTATTCAATATATATGTATGTAATTTTTACATTTAGTCATAGAAGTAATGTGGAGCAGTTTTAAACCTCAAGCAATAGAAAGTCTGTAAATGTGATGTTCCTGGTTATTGTCTGTATTGTGCTGCAATGTTTTACACAGCCATTATCTCCAGTCAACACTGTAGGTTTTGGGAAAAAGATTCATAACTTATCAAATGTCAGTCTTTGTAATTTAGTAACCTTTACTTGCTGAACAGGATGCCCATGTTCCCCTAAATGTAACTTTTCATGGCCAAAAAGCAACACTGTCCCATGCAGGTGTGGGCATGGGGATTAAAAATGAAAATAACTCAGTTATTAGTGGCAGCAGTGGGATTTAAAGGCCAGATGATAAAGATTAATGCTTGCACAGAACGCAAGAATTATTGGGAACTCACCTACCCAAAATAGAAGGTAAATTTGAATCACTTGGAGCAAGATCTCTGCATGGGATAAACACATCATTACCCTTGCAAGTGCCAATTAAAATGTAACTATCTTTGTTATTGTCAGGCATTCCTCTTATGATCACTCTTCTTCCATTACACAGTCATAACACCTGAACTCATGTTTCCCATAAGCATAACCATATATCCACTTCCTAATTTTAAAGCATGTGGAGGAATTCCTTGTGGAGCTTGGGACTTTAAATTTTGTGAATGAAAGGTGATATTGTTTGCTTGTTTGTTACTAGTTATTGCATCTGCGTTTCTATGTTACCTGAGGGTAATTCCAGTGTTTACTTAACCATATGTAGTAAATAGACTGCTGAAGGAACAGTGAAATAAGCCTGTATTGCAGTCCAGCAGTAATGTAAGACCAGGATAAAACTGTATGTGAAAATTTGTTTGAAAATAAATTGTGAACAGATTAGCGAAGGTTGATAATTGATTTGATGAGTATGAGATAATTATTGTTTCATCATCCTTAGCAAAATTCTGGTAGACCCTTTCACTACTTAGCTATATCTTGGATGTTAGAATTATACACAGTATTGTTCAGTATGTGCCTTTTGTACACTTCCATGGTACTGTAACATCAGACACACCTTCTTTTGAATTAGCTCAAGTGCAGCAAATAGATGAAACTTTCCAACTGTGGAGTGTTTACTGTACAGCATTCTCTCAGTACATTGCACTGGCCTTGTCTCCTAGACAAGGTTTTAAAATAAAACAGTTTCCATCTCTAGCGATATTTAGTTCCCATGGGTAACCCTTCCATTCATATAGCATAACATTAAGTTATATCATACAGCATAAATGCTATTGATATTGGAACTTTCTGGGCAGAGGCAGACATAATACTGACTAAGCATAAGTTCCTTTTAACTGAAGTTTATTCCTGCCATCTTCTGGTCATACATGTAACTGCTAACACAAGAACAAAAACTTTAACCTTTTATAGGTACATAGATCTGTTATCTTGTTTTTTGGTTCACCACTAGAATTAATACTTATTTTCAATACGCAGGCAACCAGCAAAGTCGTGGTGGGGAGTACAATAGTACTTACCGCAACAGGCGGAATGAAGGAAGCTATGGGGGTCAGCCATACACTAATGGAGGGGACCATTGGGGAGGAGAAAGTGGTAGCTACCGCCCTCCGAGCAGGTACATAATTTTACTTATTGTTAGATGAAACCATTCGTCATTGAAGTCACATCAAGAAGTTTTAGAAGCACAGGATGTTATATACATTCAAGTTCTATAAACTTGTAGATGCCATCATTTCTGTGCAAAATTAATGGAAATCTCCCCTAAGCCAAAGGTATTTGTAAGATAATAATCACATGTGCCTTAGGATGTGGGAGGTACATTTGAACAGCATTAGTGAAAGTAGTGCACTACAACACATGCTGCTAATTTGCTGTAGAGAAAATACTCTTTCAAGAATCAAGTTTTGATTTGAAACCTGCACACAAATATATCTGATTATTAAGGGTTATTCAGCAGTGAAATAATGAAGGTATGATTCCACTGTGTATACTTCTTCCCTGATGGATAAAAATCTGAAACTAGGGAACAAGAAGGTAGGAAATGTACAGGGTGCGGCAGAAAGAACACCCCAATTTGGGAGGGGCATAGCTTCGGGTGGGGAGCGCGTACAGTGGTGGGGAGCGCGTCGTCGAACAGTGGTGTATGTGCCGTTTTCAGTGTACACTATGGCGTGGTTGGGAGAAAATCGAGACTTTATTATTGAGGAGTTTATAAAAAATGGCGGGTCGCCGGTAGCAACACAGCGTGCATTTCGCATCCGCTTTGCGCTTGGTCGACGGGAGGCTGTTCCTGATAAGAAAACGAATTACCATTGGGTATCAAACTTTAGACAAACAGGACAAACTTAGGAGGCGATGTGACAGGAAGTTGCTGCCATTACACCTGAAATGATTCTCAAGGTCGTGGACAACTACCGAGAGAGGCTACATCAGTGTATCAATATTCAGGGCCGCCACTTGAGTGATGTTTTGTTCAAAACACGTTGATGTAAAACGGCATTCTGTGTTCTTTCCAGAAATAGAAAAACATTTGCCATATCTTTGGTTTTGAATTTATTCACTTCTCAAATAGGGGAGTTCTTTCTGCCACACCCTGTACATGTCAACATTGAGGCATGTCCAGATTTGTGCATCTTCGACTTGTGTCATTTGGTCATACTGTTAATCCACTGGGCCCACACTTTGCATTATTGTTCACTATTGTAGGTATGGTTATGAATGTTGAGACTGTTTTTAGTGGTTGCTGTTACATTCTTTAAAGGACTTGCTGTTTGTATGTACATTGATTTTGCTTGTGTTAAATTTATTGGCCATATATAACCTTCAAATTCCACCCTGTCAAAATATTTTGGAATTGCCAACCTACAAAAAGGATATTATACAATTTTTTATTATGTTCATTATCTACATATTAATATTGACATTCCCATTGATGATCAATACATATTACATATTGTGATTGCATGTTTGAGTTTCCATTCATTATGCTTCATGTAAATAGCACAGGGGACATTAATAACTATAAGAACATTATACAACAGAAAGACTGCATCGTGGGACGTGTAATTTCAGGCTTCTGCTGCGAAGTGGATGAGAACTGCGCTGTTCTGGGTTATTATGCAGTAAGTAGTGGTAATTTCTTACCAGCATGTTGGGGCAACCTGTCAGTCTGATCTCAAGGGTCGAGAATCTATCAGTCCCAAAACATCAGTAAGGAATTATCCATTCTCACTGTATAGTAACTCAAAAGAGTGCAGTACATCATGGGATTGTTGTGGCACATCATATTACATCCTGTCTGGTGCCATAGTACATAATTATAATCATGTAGAAGTGTTAAATATTAAACCATATACATTTTTGCTGTAATTGCCTGGCATACAAGTCATATCTGTATGTTGTCATATTATATTTATTTTGTCAGCTGTACTTTGCTTGCTTTTGCTGGCTTGCTTGCTTTGTTAACCTACCTGGTAAGTGGCGAGGTGTCATAAATGTACCTTGGTCTTTGTGTAAAGTGTACAGTTTTAACCAAACTTTAATGTAGATGACGGATGGTAATTTAAAAAAAAATGTGACAGTGTGCCAGGTGCCAGGCTGTTCCATGGGGACACATGAACATGATACTTTTAATGGATTGTGTGATCATGCCTACATACAGGGAAAACTAGTAGATGCATGCTAGAAGTGTGAATTTCCTGCTGTTAAACTGCTCTTGCTACTATTGAGTTTTGAAACTAGTTCTCCAAGTGAGCCAGTTATAGTTTAACTTAATAATTTTTATACAGTGGCGTATACATTAGCAGGGTTGTGAACTAACCTGAAAGAGAGAGTGCTCAAATTATGCAGTGAAATTCTGTGTTTAGTAGGATCATTCTACAGCATTTGTGGTAATTACAGATGATTGTGTTGTAGGGATAGTGATTGGGGTGGTCGAGGAGCTGGCCGTTGGCAAGAAAGAGGTGGTAATGAGCCTCCACCACCACGCAATGATCGGTGGCAGGAACCACAGGGTGGTCGGAACTATGGTGGCAGTGGAGGAGGTGGAAGTGGCAGCAGTAGTGGTGGAGGAGGAGGAGGAGGAGGAGGAGGAGGTGGTCGGTGGAAAGAAAGCCATTCTCAAGAGACAGATTGGACCATCCCAACAGCACGGGATGAACGCCTGGAATATGAGTTGTTTGGTTCGGGCAATACTGGCATCAATTTTAACAAATATGAGGATATTCCCGTGGAGGCGACGGGAGACAATGTGCCAGACCACATTGTCAGTGTGAGTAAACACTGATATTAATGATTTTTTTATAATTTCTTTTTGGGTATTATCAACTGATTTCTGTTGTATGTAGCTGCTCCAATATTTTATGGCAGAAAACATTTTTAATTTTTTACATGAATATGGTGTACTTGTGACACATATTGTTTTTGGAATTCCCAATAAATTTAAATTTTGTTTTTCACCTTTTATGAGTGTTTGGTCAATGTGGGTGACTAAAGAAAGTACTAAAGAAAGTGAGGAAGTTGAATATCATGAAAATCATCATGTTCAGGCAACCTTCTGAGATTTTGCAACTTTCGAGCTTCGTGAAACAAGGTGCAACTTTATTACAATTCAAACCAATGAATGTAATAAATTTTATTAAACTCAATAATAATACAACATACTGGCTCCTGCATGTTTTAGGCCTCACTTGCCCATTACCAAGGGGCACACAGTTGTACAAAACAGTTGTCTAACACTTTCTGCATGTAGCAGAACTACTGAAAACTGTTTAGTGTAATATATATGTATTATACCGAGTTGTGCGCTGAAAGATATAAAATTTAAACATGGAACTTACAAAAAATAATTGTAAATTATAAAACATTAGTCACAGCAACTATTATGTGTATAAAAGGAGATGTAAACTGTGTTAAAGTGAAAATTAAAAATATTATAAAAGTAGTATGACAGTTGCAACACATACCAGTAATTATAGCAGCTTGTTCTGGGATTGTTTCTGAGGTATGGGAGGTAAGCTGGAGGATATGCATATGGGTCAGGTCATGTGAAGGCATGACATAATGAAAGGTCAAATGCCCGCTGGTACATTGGATTTTGTTCTCCTTTATTTTGTTCTGAAATGAGTTTGTCTTGTGATGCTAATGTAAGGTACCAGGAACACGTGACATAAATAAAGCAGAACAACCCACAATCAGCATATGCCTCACATATTTTAAATAATAAACATGAATATGGACCAGTCAAAACATTATGTCCCTACTGGAGCAAGTTAACAAAGGGCCAGTACTGAATTCCTTTGAACAGTTTTATATTCATTTACATTATTGTCACACCAAACTTATTTAGGAACAAAATGTAGGAGAACAAAACCCAATGTACCTGCTTGTATTTGACCTCCACTTGCGTCACACCAGCACATGACCTGACCCATATGCATATCCTCCAGCCTACCTCCCATACCTCAGTACGATGAATCCCAGAAAGACAAGCTGCTGTAATTACTAGTTTGTATTGCAACTGTCATTCTACATTTTATAATAATTTATGATATTTTTCATTTTCATTTTAACATGGTTTATATCTCCTTTTATATATGTAATTGCTGCAGTGACTAATATTTTATAACTTACATTTAATTTTTATAATTCCATGTTTTTAAATTTTATAGTTTTCAGTGTGCATCTTGGTGTAATATATATATATATATATAGTATACTGAGGAGTGTTCAGTAGCCCTTCTACACATAGAAAATGTTAAGCAACTGTTTTGTACAATTGTGCAATCCCTGATGATGGGCCAGTAAGGCCTGAAACTTGTAGGAGCTAGTATGTTGTAATATTTTGATTTTAATAAAATTAGCGCATTCATTGGTTTGAATTGTAATAATTGAGTTGTAATGCATGGAATGGAGGATGTGAGGAAAGGTGCATATAAACGTCTAACAAGTATCATAATGGTTTAGGACATACACCACTGAAGTATCTATCCTCTCTTTTGTTTCAAGTTCGATGATGTGCAGATGACTGAGATAATCTCGAACAACATTACACTAGCTCGATATGATAAGCCAACACCAGTGCAGAAGTATGCTATCCCTATCATAATGGCTCGGCGGGACTTAATGGCCTGTGCTCAGACGGGCTCTGGCAAAACTGCCGCTTTTCTGGTTCCAATTCTGAATCAGATGTATGAAAGGGGACCGCAGCAAGCTAACATAAATGTACGGGTAGGTACTTAAACCTCTGAAGTTTGTCATATTTGTTCCTTTGCAGGAAGTTTGAAGATTTATGGTTGTGTTGTTTCAGCCATATGGTCGTCGCAAGCAGTACCCACTTGGCTTGGTGTTGGCCCCAACCAGGGAATTGGCAACTCAGATATATGATGAGGCTCGCAAGTTCTCGTACCGTTCCCGTTTACGTCCTTGTGTTGTGTGAGTGGTGTTATGAAAAAAGATTCATTACAGAGATAGAAAACAAAGTATAGTTGATAGTTGTAATGATTCCATTACACAGTAGTGAATGTCAAGTCGCATTGGTGTGGTTAGCTTGCCTGCTTCTTTTTGAGTTCTCAGATTTAAATCTCAGCTTGCAGACTGGCTGTTATGATTTATGTTTTACTTCATCTGTCCAGGTAAAGGACAGACACTACCCACAATTGGGTAAAGACCACTTCCATGTCCTTTCCAGTATATTATTCGCTCATCATTCTACTGTTCAGTCTTATACATAGTCTGAGTTACCGGCTGAATTATAAAGTAGTCTGTTTATTCCTCTAATAAACATGAGACTGTAATATTTAAACCCTTTTGAAGATGTTGCACCTTGTAAACTTGTATGGATCAAATGTGTCATTGCCCATATCAAGATGCTGCCCCAGAATTTACCTGGAGGGATTGAGAAGAGTCACATTATGACCAGTCCGTCATATTGGCCAAGATTCAAAGTTGGTCCCTGCCAATTAAAATTCAAGAAGCATCTCATTATACACAGAAGAGTGAAATAATGTGAGCATAATAATTAAATTATTGTTCTCACTCCCTCTTTTATGTTTATGTGAGACAGACATAAACTTACAGCTGCAAATTGCTGTTATCCAGGTGGCACATTTTGATATCCCCTCTGTAAACACATCTCTGTTGGGCTTTCTTGCATTTGAGTTTTTAGACAGAAGCATTTGCTTCAGAACTGACACCATTACTTGGCATGTTTGGTATTTTCAGGTTTTTAAAGTGGCATTGTGTTTAAGGACATACCATAAAATTGTGTAACTTTCAGGTACGGTGGTGCCAATGTGGGAGATCAAATGAGAGAACTGGATCGTGGCTGCCATTTGCTGGTTGCTACACCAGGAAGACTTGTTGATATGCTAGAACGAGGCAAAATTGGCCTTGAAAATTGCAGGTACTATCCATATGTTAATTTTGTATGCAGTCATTGTTTGTTATATCAAATAATTTAAAAAAATTTTAAATATTGCACATCCTGACAATTAATGGAATATAATCCTTAGCCATGCCAATATGAGGAGGCATTGTGACACATTATCAGCTGCTCTTTTTAACATGGCACTACACAGGGAAATACAGGATATTCAGATCCAGGGGGCTATGGTGAATGGGATGACCCAGTTGTTTGGCTATGCAGATGACATTTCTCTGATGAGTTATAGTACTGAAGGAACTGTTATAAGCATTAGAAAGGGAAGGAATGAAACTTGGTTTATAAATAGATGGCGCGAAAACAAAGTTCCTGTACTCTCCCCTCGTCAGACGTAGGGGGAAAAAACCCCTGGCCATTGTTGAGCTCCAGTTTGAAAGTATTAATGATTTTAATTACCTTGGAGTTAATAAAAACAGTGAAAAAACAGTAGATGAAAAAAATCACCAAGAGAATAATGGCAGGGAATTGTGCATATTTTAGCCTGAGGAAGCTGCATAGGTCACACCTCTGTAAGGGAAGCAACATGACACTGTACAAAATGTTCATAAGACCTGTGGTAACATATGGAGCTGAAATCTAGACCCTGGAAACTGCAGATGAGCAAGCCTTGAGAGTCTTTGAGAGAAATATGGTCAGAAGAATCAGTGGACCTATCTCACTGAGTGGAGAATGAGAATGAGATCATGTCACAAAATTGAATCCATCCTGGGCCGTGTTGACATTGTCGGATTTGTTAAATCAAGGAGGATCAGCTGGCGGGGTCATGTGCACTATGTGGATGATCAGTGTATGCCTAAAAAGATTCTGAATGAAGAAATCTATGGCAGGAAGAAACAAGGACAACCAAGAAAACACTGGGTAATGTGGAGGAGGACGAGCATCTGGAGTTCCAAGATCAACAGGATTGGAGGAGGATAGTGAGGGAGGTCAAGGTCCACATGCACTAGACATGGTGGTGGTGGTGGTGGTGGTGGTGGTGGTGAATCTTTAGCCATCTGTATGAGATCTAACTACTTATGTTGAGTTTAGTGGATACTGAAAAGTGTATAGGTCATTTATCTGGTAAAGAAATTTCTCCTCCTCCCTCCTCCTCCTCATTATTACTATTATTATTATTATTATTATTATTATTATTCTCATTCTTATTCTTCTTTTTCTTCTCATTATTATTGTTATTATTATTTAATCTGGAAGATACCTTTTCGTGGGACTCTTCCACTGGATCCTATCCTTGGCTACTGGAATCCAGTCCTCCTCTCACAATGCTGTTCTTTGTGCTTGATTGGTCACTTGTGCACTTTGTAATGGTTCTAGAACACCAAGAGAAGAACATGGGCTGAAGGTGTTTGAGAATAGGTGCTGAGGATGATATTTGGGATGGAGAGGTAGGAAGTGACAGGAGAGTGTAGAAAATTTCATAATGAGGAGTATTGTGATTATATTCACTTTTTTAAAATGTAATTGTGATAGGTTACTAGTCATAAATAGCTGGATGCTGCCACAAGGTCACTTATTAATTTGATCATGGATTTATTTTTCACATTTGTTTATTCCGAAACACTTCCAAATTGGTGCAGTTTGAATTTATTTGCTGAGTTTGGTGTGGATTCTGGTGATGAACATAACTGTATACTTAGTTTTTCCTGTGGATCTTTATTTAAGCAGTTAATTGAACTTTCAACACAAACTGCCTAGGTGGACAAGAGCTCCATGTTTCACGTAAAATTAGCATTATATGCCACAAGGTTCAGTTATTTTTCCCCTCTTTGTGTATTATTCATGCAGCTCTAGCTCAGGTAAGTCTTTGATCTGTGTTTGTGTGTGTGTGTGTGCACGCGCGCATGCACATGCATGTTCACGTGTCACATTCACATCACTCAGTTATCCACAGTTTTTGGATGCTCTAGCATACTAAATGGGAATTGCAGGTATCTGGTCTTGGATGAAGCAGACCGTATGTTGGATATGGGTTTTGAACCGCAGATCAGACGTATTGTACAGAAAGATGCAATGCCAGAAACTGGTGAGAGGCAGACGCTTATGTTTTCTGCAACATTTCCCAAAGAGATACAGGCAAGTACAGTGCACATTCATTCAGTGCTGGTATCCCCTCTCATAGGCTTGTTCTACAGAACTACATTGAGAAAATAAGAGAATATACAACATACTGTCATATATTAATAATATCATAAGAAATTTCTGCATGGAAGTGCCTATCCTGTGCCACTGTTACCAGACTGTTTTACCTCATAAGTGCATAGCTTGTTCTAATGTGTTTTTATTGAACTGTGCAGATCCTGGCCAGGGACTTCCTAGATAATTACATATTCTTGGCAGTGGGTCGTGTTGGCTCCACATCAGAAAATATAACTCAGAAGGTAGTGTGGGTAGAGGAGCATGACAAACGCTCCTTTCTTCTTGACCTCCTAAATGCAGCTGGATTGAGCCAACCAAGTAAGTTTATGATAGTTGTATTTTGAGACTGGAAGTGCAATTTTATGTGAGGAATAGCGTGATATTCCTCATGTCTGGTTCTGCAGTGACAGTTACTACCATCGTTTCATATTTGTTATAATTAGGGTGCTTACAAGTGACTGGCTAAGCAAGACACTTTTATATTGTCTACTTCAAACTTCACTGTGTACAGATTGGCTCAAAGAAATATTTTTCTGCTCACTTCTTTGAAGGGGTTTCTGATCTATATTTTCTCTGTTCTGTCTCAGCAGTTCACTGCAAACACATACTCCGTGTGTACTAGATTCAAGTATGGGATTAAGATCATAGTCTCTCATGTATTTTTCTTCCTTTATTCTTATTTAATATTTGACTCCCAGTTGCTCAGTCATGCCAAGTGTGTACAAAGAACACGGCTGTATTTTAAATGCCATGCCACAACAACAAATGTTGTACTGCATGTTTATACTTTTTTGGATATAACCACTTCATCGTAATTACATATATTACAAAAAAAAATTAGTATAAATGTAACTGGTAAATGTGGTTAATAATAATAATAATAATAATAATATGTCATTTATAAGCCAACGCTACTTTATAAGAACAATGGAAGTATATTTGTCATACCTGCTGTAACATTATTTATGGATTTTCTTTGTTGTTAGCGATAATGGGTACATGATGCAGGTTGCACAAAGGATCAGTTATGGTCAAGGTGCAAGGGCCATTGCGGTCCCCCCTCCCCCCACTTTTTGTGTGTGTGTAATGGGGTAAGCGTTTCTGGCTTGGAAAGCATATTTATTCTGACAACATCCCTGAAATAATCAGGGATGAACTCCCTTGTTTCAGCACCAGAATCATTGACTCTTGTGTTTGTGGAAACTAAAAAGGGAGCGGACTCTCTTGAAGAGTTTCTGCATCATGAGGGCTATCCAGTTACATCAATTCATGGTGACCGCAGTCAAAGAGAACGTGAAGAAGCATTACGAAGATTCCGATCAGGGGCAACTCCAATTCTTGTGGCTACCGCTGTGAGTAATACAAGCAGGTTTGAAGGCCACAAGGCCACACCTGAAGATAATAAGTTCGGATGTTGGCAAACAATAACATATAAAATTACATTCACAATGGAGAGCAGATTAAATTCATGGAATACTTGCTAGCATTCACTTCAGAATCTTGTGCCTTCCTGCCTGCCGTCATGGAAAATAAAGGTTAAAGTACACAGTACTGTCATTTTGCCTGTTGTTTCATACTGTTGTGTAGCTTGGACTCTTACATGGAGGAAAGAGCATAGACTGAAGATGTCTGAGAACTGAGAGGTTATGCAAGGGAGGAAGTAACAGGTGGCTGAAGAAAATTGCATAAGGAGCTTCATGTGTTATATTAGTAGAAATATAAAAAAGATGATGAGGTGCATGTGCATGTTTCAGAAGAGAGAGACTTTTGTTAGGGAGACCTGAAGCAAGAGAGACCACTTAGAATACCAAAACATAGATGGGAGGATAGTTTTATTATGGATTTTAAGGAAATGGGGTGGTAGTGCAGGGGTTATGTTTATCTGTGTGAGATAGGAGCTTTTCATGATGGAGCTTTTTGATGCCATGTAGTCTATTAGAAGTTTATGTGTTTTTCCCCTCTACCCAGAAGATATGGGCAGTATATTCTTTCAAAACTTCCATGACTTTCTATCAGACTACATGGTATCACATCCAGAGGACTGATATGGATTTATCTGCCTCAGAATAAATACCAGTGATGGGCTATTATGAACATGTAATGAGCACAGAGCTGTCATAAAATGCAGGGAATTTCTTTGACTAGTTGCACAATTATGGAGTGTTCGAGAGGGACATCACATTGTGGTATGTGTTGGAAGTAATGTGCCCACATACCCGCAGGCAGGGTTTGTGATCAATGATGTGTGAAAGACATTTGAATGCTGATTGATTATGCTGACAACTTTTACTGAGATCTTGAAATCTGTGGAAGTTTCTGTCTCCACTGTGGCTTCTATTTTCATTTACTTTATATATGTATATGTATTGAATTATAGGTAGCTGCTCGTGGTTTGGATATTCCACATGTGAAACATGTCATAAACTTTGATCTTCCATCTGATGTTGAAGAATATGTTCACCGCATTGGACGAACAGGCCGCATGGGCAATTTGGGTATGTGTCATTACCGTATGTAAAATATGTATCTCTGTATGATTTGTTAATTGTATCACAGAGGGATATGAATACAAAAAACTGTTTCCATTCTGCATTGGGAACAGGCTTAGCAACATCCTTCTTCAATGACAAGAATCGCAATCTGGTGCGAGATTTGGTAGAACTGATAGTAGAAACGAAACAGGAATTGCCATCATGGCTGGACTCCATGGCTTCTGATCAACGAATGCCGCAGACCAATAGACGCACTGGTGGTGGTGGTGGTGGTGGGGGTGGTGGTGGTGGTCCTGGTAAGAGGTAAGTTGTCAAAATGAGTGCAACAGTAATTGCGCATTTTAGTTTAATTATGAGCTTTGAAAAATTCTTGGATGTTAATTGGAACACATTTGTTCCACGCCTTCCGACTGAAAATTTCTTCATTGTGGAGGGTAGCTCATTTCATGGCCTGTTGAAGTTGCTGTAATGTATATCCCTGAATTTTAAAGTCTTTGTGCTGTACATCATACTGTAAAATACATTGCTTTAAACATAAATTCACCTTTAATGTATCCAAATATTTATAGCTCCTTAAGATGGAAATAAGACACCCAAATAAAAGACTTGTCATGGGGTACTTTTATACCAGCTTCCAGTAAACAAAATTATCACATTGCAGCTTAACTGATTTATGTTAATGCTTGAATTTGCATTTCTGTTGTAATTTTCCCACAGACACATGTTCAAGCCTTTTATATCGTCTGCTGTGTTTGCAGGGTTACTTCTCTGCGTATATTTCCTGACATTGGGAAAACTTGAGCTTTTAATGAGTGATCATATATTCAGTTTCAGTTTTAAATAGAGGAAGACACTTTCCCAATTTATGTTGAATTTTATTTTTTGTCTTCTTTTAATGTAATCATAATGCCCCATAATTTGTATTACAATTATTTGAAGCGAAATTTTGTTTCACATTAGAATGCAACTGTAAGATTAATTTGTGTTCAGATTCAGTGGAGGTTTTGGTGCAAGAGATTACCGTCAGCAAGGAGGAAATCGGTCAGGATCTTTAGGAGCTGGTGGAGGCAGGAACACCGGAGGTTATGGAGGCTATGGTGGTGGTGGTGGACATTCAGGTAATGTCTGGATTTATTACAACATGTTACTCCTTGTGTAAAGACATTTGTAGAGTATGAACTGTTTTGTAATTCGGTCCTTACTGCATGTGTAGGCAAACTGGTGGTCTCCCTGCACACATGAAAAGTCTTGGTTCATACAGTTCACAATATTTTAATATGTTACTCATGCTCCCTGAATTATGCGTGGGTTCATAGAGATTTTGAGGCAATGGCATTGTCACCAAAGGTTAAGTCCTTTAACATATCCCAAAGAGAACAGTTTATTACTGGTAAGTCTGAGGACCTGTAAGCAAATGTATTTAGTCCACATCTGATGCTCCATCTCCCAGAGTGCTGTCACAAATAATGTAAGTGGGGTATTGTGTAATGCTACTTAAAACAGTTTGCTTGGGAGATCATATGGGTACAACATGCACTAGTTCGACCATGACGGGGCGCTGTAAATGCACTGAAGTAAATCCCATAAACTTTGTTGCCATGCATTTAACTTTAGACTGTCCCTAGTGATTGCATTGTCATTTTTAGTGCTATCAATAACTCTTGGCCATGCGATGTCAAAAAATGAATTATGGTGAATAGTAAATTGGAGAGGATGTAGAAATAAGCTTTCGTGGCCTAATTTATGGCACTACCCTGGCATTTGGCAGGAGGTACTGAGGAGTACCATGCGAAGTCTTTTCTGGGGATAATCAGTGTCACTGCAAAGATTCTGACCTGGTAGGTGTTGCACAAATTTTGAAGAACATCTGCTTGACACCACTTCCTGTGTGACTTTCAGGTGTGCATAATTGTTTCATGATGTCTGTGTATGTTCCAACTGTGTTGGTTTGCAGTGTATGAAATTATAAAATAAATCTTTTCTCTGAATAGCCACAGTTTTAGGAATTGTACCTCTTTCCAGAATTTTTTTTTCCCCCCATAATTGTATCACAGAAGGTGGCACATGTTGAGAATTATCAACCCATTTACAATTTTTGTAATTTCAACCTTGTATCCATTCATTTCTAACTGTTCTGCTATGTGATGCATGCTTCTTGTTTCATTGTTTGGGCCGTGCAGAAATGCTCATCAGACTCTACTCACTTTCTCTTCAGTAACAGATGATTGGGTGCTCTTCCAACATGTGATCAACCACGCCATTTTCGTTCCAATATGTGATCTACCTCTTGCTACCCCTCATACCGCAATCGGAAGATTGTGATGCTCTTCTAGAAAACAACAGGAATCATGGTAGTAGAATAGATGGCCCGTGGGTTTTTGGTTTAAAGCATGGTCTTGACTGTCGCTACTTCTATGTAAACTGCCGTGATAAAGAGACACTTATACCAATCATCGCCCGGGAATGTGCACAAGGATCTATTATTCATTCTGACGAGTAGCCGGCCTATTCTACTGTAAAGTCTCTTGGATTCATTCATAGCACTGTCAACCATCAGGAAAATTATGTGAATCCTGCTTCTGGAACAAATACACAGGGTATTGAGCGCTCATGGTTGGACGCGAAAATAAAGATATTAAGAAAGATGAGAGGGACAACTGAAGGGTTGCTGCAGTCC
>Ga0123357_10002920_pt1 | contig 19293 bp, 13 predicted proteins | sample TergutEmb28metaG_FD_89873 | JGI IMG/M metagenome (GOLD analysis project Ga0123357, IMG submission 89873) | Embiratermes neotenicus P4 segment gut microbial communities from Petit-Saut dam, French Guiana - Emb289 P4 | ecosystem: Host-associated > Arthropoda: Insects > Digestive system > Gut ...
CGCTAACCACGTGACACCCCTCTATCCGCAAAAGTTGGCACTAACTTCGCCTACCGGCGGCGGCCGCTCTGTCGGTATGGTTCGCTCGCGGACTAAAGCCACGGAGTTTAGTTTAGTTTATAAATGTTCAGTAAAATATGCTGAACATTGTGTGTGAAGATATGTGTAGGTATTGGTATAGAGTGTGTGTTGTCTGATGTAAGTGAAAATTGACATGTATTGACATTTCTTTTAAGAAATCTCCAATATTACATTTTATTAGGTTCATTGTATGTGTTGCTTCATGTGCACAGACAGTCTGATGGGCAGAGTGATTTTTACAGGTGCTCTGCAGGGATACCAATGTGCCTCAAGCAGAAGTAAATATGTACGTTTTGTGTACATAGTTTCTGAGTTTTTAAAATGTTTTCTGCTTGTTTGTGTACTTTTCTACCACTTGAACAGGTGCACAGATTTGTGTGTGCTGATCATTTAAATGGCCTTAAATCTCATTGCACAAAAATGAATGCTTTCTGTGGGAGTTTTGAAACACAATATGGTGCCTTTATTGAGGATGTTTGTCAGTTTTGTTTAAATTGGAATCATATTAAATGTAGATGTGGACCGGGATAGTTCAGTCGGTATAGCGACTTGCTATGGGCTGGACGGTCTGGGGATCAAATCCAATTGGGGGTGAGATTTGCTACATCCGTCCAGGCTGCCCCTGGAGCCCACCCAACCTCCTATACCATGGGTACTGGTTCTTTCCCAGGGGTAAAATGGCCGGGGCATGGCATTGACCACCCATCCCCATCTGGCGCTGAGGTTAAAGAATGAGTAGAAGTGTACCTCTACTCCTCTGCTGGGCCTTTGTGGCCTCGTCTAGGGAAAACTGTACCTTTTACCTTTTTTTAAATGTAGGTAGTATTCTTGTACATGCCTAACTCTGCATGTGTAATGTGGCCTGCTACATACAATGTACAAAATGTACTTGATATTGGAAACAATTACTGCTACCTCTACAGGGACCACTGCCGTTGCTACTACACTGAAACTTAAGTGAAAAATCTGACAAATCCCGTCTGTAGCTGTGGCTTCCACAGACAAACCAACCAGTGATTAGCTTTCATGGATTATAGCCTTGAGGGAGATTTTTTATAGCACAGTTTAAGGGAATGTGCATGCTTTGAACTTCAAGAATTCTGGAAAGACAGCTTGTTATTAAAAGCATGATACTAACACTGGTGTATAGGTACCTTTTGTTTTGTTGGAGTGTTGGGGTGGGGACAGGAAAGAAACATTACTCTTCTGTTACTGTGTGTTTGATCTCATGTATTATTTTCATTTAGTCTGTGAAATTCAACTGCATGTTTAATACATTGAACATGGCTTTCTTCAAATAGTGTAAAGACGGCTTTGTTGAATAAGTACTGTTGCTTTGTGATCTAGAAGTAAATTCTTCTTGCATCTGTTAATAGAGTACCATTAACTGAAGCCTCTGATGCCTTATATTGCAGCCATGTGGTAGTGATGCCATAAGTAACTTAAATTTTATATACGATTTCTGTGAAAATCAGGAACAGACTACTGGACCAACATCCTGACAATGTCCTTGTTAGAGTGATTACATAGTGATCGTTTTTGGGTTGGAAGGAGACTTATTTTCCATGATATTATGGCCACAGGTCTGTGGTACTTGCTGTGGGTGATGGTTGGAAGTATGAATGATTAATGTTATGCAGAAATCAAAATGCTTACTGAAAACCTTCTTCAGTGCCACTTTGTCTAGAACAACTCTCGCATGGATAGGCTTGATTTGAATCCTGGCTTAAGCAGTGAGAATACAGCACCTAATGTCTATGACATAGCTTAACCTTTTGGCGCCGGAATTATTTTTTTTAATTTTAGCACACTCTGTATATAAAATGTGAATAATACAGGAACCAAATACGTTAGATTTATGAAACAAACTGCATTTTGAAGAGGGAAAAAACGGAGAGTATATACCATGTGTAAAATATTCAGTACCTTTATTTGTTGAATAAATATATAAAATGCAACATTTAGAGGTTAGCAGTGCGGTACGACCACTATAGTCGTCATTAGGCGTCAAAGGGTTAATGTGAAGCTAAGTATGTTTGTATGTCAAACTAATCTTCTTCTGGGGTGATTAGTTATTTTACTAGATGGGCAGTGTAAACATACATAACATTGTGGTACATTTGCCTAATGTCTATACCTCCTTGTCTATGCTAACAGTACTACTGTTTCACATGAATGTTTGTCGCTGGCAACATTGAGTTTTTCGTATTGTTGTTGAACCAAATGTTGTCTTAGCATCTGAACATTGTGTTTCCTTTGTATTGTAGACCTTAATATGTCACTGACAACAATATAATGTAACAATGTGTTCTCATTTGTATGGTTTGATTTGAACTTTCCCTAATGTGTATACCTCCTAGACTGTCCTGATAGCCTGACACCACTTCACTCGAAGAGAGAACTTTTGTGGCAATTTAATGTCAGCAGTAATGAAACACACATACATCTTCATGTAAGGGTTCTGATATTTTTGTCTGCAGTTGTAACCAAATTTCGATTTTGTTGGCAGATTTTTTTATAAAAGTCCCAATACCAGATTGCATAAACACCTGTTTGGTGGGAGCTGAGTTGATACACGTGGACAGACAGACATAATGAAGCTAATAGGCGCTTTTCATGACTTAACACGGACACGCCTAAAAATTAATCGTATACATTATTCCATCAAGAGTGTGTTACTCTTTACCTGAAAGATGAAATTAATTTTGTATTTACAGTTTCATAACGTTGATATTTGTGCTGTCTGAGCCCAGTAATCAGTAATTTTTCTGAACGTCAGTAGGGTTTCCTTCATGTTTGTCATTATGGGGTTTCCTATCCCATGACTTCTAGTGAATATTGTCACTGTATAATAAGGTTTGCTGTATATTTCACACCAACTAAATTGATTTAAATAGTAATTTAAAACTACAAATTTGGGTGCTGAATAAGTAAAATTAATTGGCTTAATAAGTACTACAAATAAGAATATGACATCGAAAGTTGTTTGCATGAACCACATAGGTGTAATGTGAAAGTGTCTTAAGTCGGTTGCATTGATGAGAGCTTTATTATAAATATGTGTAGAAGGAAGTCTGTTCAGGCAGTTGTGATCAATGAAACTATAACGTTTAAATTTCCTTTTTTGGGGGGGGCGGGGGTGTAAAGAAACAAACTCGTGGGAAAATTGTTAGTGCTATATATAAAGGTGTTTTTTATTTACTGCCTGTATGACATGGTTACACTTCCCAACTTGGTATGTCACTGTGTGTGTGATTGTTTAGTTTATGGGACAAATATGTGAAACACTTACTTGAAAATAAATTTGTTTATACTTAGTAGTCATTTTGGAATTCTGATAGAGAATGAACTAGGATAGTTTGTTTTTAGATGATTCGTGACCATGCAGTGATGATTCATTATGAGAAATACGACCAACCAGTGCATTTACAGATAGTTAATTTATTGTAGTATACACATGTAGAAGGCTACGCTGTTTATAATACAGTAAATTGACGTATCTGTATATGCACTTGTTGGTCGTATTTCTCATAAAGATGGTTGGTGTATGGAAGCCACATTTGCTGTTAATGCTTACTGATTTCAGTTCGCCTGTAAGTGCCTGTTTTTCCTTCACTTCCCCTCCCGTGTGTCACCGTGTGCCATCAGATTTCAGCTGGACTCTACCTACCGATCACCCGCGGGAGTACGTTCACTGCTGTTGAGATAAGAGAAACCTTAGCTTATAACTCCAGCTTTTCGTACTTCAGTAGCAAGTTTGACCCGCATTTCCCGGATGCAAGTCAGAAGGTATAACCACTTGGACCAGCTTGCTGGAAGATTCTAGCTTAGTTCTGGCTTGCAAGGACAAAATTTAGTATTATGGGTACGGCTGACACCCCACTTACGAATGACCGCCATGACCGTTCCGTAGTTCCCGTTCACTTCCGTCTGTTAGATCTAAGTAACCCTGCTCATCTCTGTCTGTATTTAGCTGTCAAAGTGAGAGTCCAAGTTTTACCTCAGTACATAACGGCGGGTAAAGTTATAAATCTGTATTCAGTGCAGTCTCGATTCTCCGAGTCCCGATTTCTCGAGGTTCCATTTTGTCCGATCCAATGCTTTAAAGAATTTGTTGCGGCATAAATGAGAGGGAAGGTCTCGGTTTCTTTACGCCGTAAGTTAATGTATGTTCTATTATTATTCTGCTGTAGTATTCTATATGTTGATATTCCAGTGCAGTGTTATAAGATACATAAATAATACGTATTATCAGAATTACGTAGTCGTAATCCGTGTAGCTTTTGGGCAATTCGAGGCAACCTGATCCCCTTCACCCCGAACTATCGACATGCCACTATACTAAAATTTGCAAGTGGTAATATCGTTATTACAGAGAAGGTGGGCAGTTGCACTCAGAAACAGCCGTATTACCACTTCGTGATATGAATTCGCTGTGAATCATGCTCAAGATACAAGCCGTCACTTGCACTTGAATCTCTTTGACGTAGTTCCAGTGATAACTTTTTTTAAGTGGCTGCTTGTTACTCGGAAAGGAATCGCGTTATTGCGACACAGCTTGTTTTACCATGCTATTTTAAACTCAAAGTTATCTTGTTACCGCCTGACAACTAATCAGGCGGTTGCATTGCGAAGTAGCTACACAATTCTTCAGTATTCTTGGATTAGGCTTTCGGGTCTGTTCCAATGCAGAACTAATTCTGAAACTTTAAATTTTAGCAGGACTCCTTGGATGAGGTTCAATGTCAAGGCCTCTCGTACATTCGACAGCACAAACAAAAGAAAAACGCAAACATGACTGCATGCAGCCAGTGGAATTAGATCGCACCATTCAATTGTTCGAGCTGCAGTAACTGTCGTCGCCTCTGCCAGGAAGGGTTGGCGAGAGCGAGACAATTGTTATCGGCTTTCAAATTTTTGAAATGCCAAATGTAATCGGAATATTCTGGATGTAAAGTACGGGGGCGGATAGATATACAAACACGAACTGCTCCAAAAGCTTGTATCAATCCATGTATGAGTGTTAAAATTTTGACAGGATACAGAATTCCATACGCAGAAGCATATTTAACTTGAAACGTTCTTGTTACAAGACAAAATTTCTGTGCGACATAGTTTTGTGTAACATGTCTCATATAAGTGCACCCAAAGCGATTTACTAGTGAAATTAACTGGTAACTCGATACCGTCAGTATTGTTTTATCTTAGTAATTAACCAACTTGATGCACAAAGTTTGTTTTACAATACGTTTATTTCATGCCTCTACATGTTTCGAGCACTATGTGCTCATCATCAGGAGGACAAAATTGTATTATACAGCATCAGCCGTCCGGTGCACAGGTTGAGAGAAGACTGCAGTCCTCTCTCAACTTGTGCACCGGACGGCCACCTACAGGTGTGATGATACCAGATGCTGTATAATACAATTTTGACCTCCTGATGATGAGCACATGTGCTCGAAACATGTAGAGGCATGAAATAAACTTCTTGTAAAACAAAAATTTTGTGTATCGAGTTGGTTAATTACTGAGATAAATTATAATAGATATTTGAAGATGGCCACAGGCACAGATGATAGGTAGGCTCATTGCATGTTATATCAGTATTACTTGTTTATCAGACTACAATTTGCATCTTAAAAGAATTACCCTTTTCATTTGACATTTTGTACTACATTTTAATTTTAGAGTAAATAACGTGTGTGTGGACGCTAAATTTTCCACATCTCTACTCCTGTTGTCTAAGAACTATATATATCTTTATGTACTTAAATAGGCTAATTGATACTGTTTTCCCTTGTATTTGAAAATGAATTTACGTCCAATTCTGTAGTAAAGAAGACGTGTCAACAGTACACGAAGTGAAACATAAAAAAAAACCACCCTTTTCATCCATTTTCCACATACTTAGGCCTGTTCGAGCACTCATGCTTGAACACTGACGTATTTGTTTGTTTCCGCAGTTTATCGTTATTATCACCCTAATATCGTCGTTATTATCACCCTAATGGCATATTTTAAGGTTAACTTCACTGTGACTAACGGATGAATTTTTCCGCAATTGCGAAGGCTTTGCGAACTGACAGGCTGTACTGTCAGCTTTGTTCCCGCAGTGAGTACTCCTGCGTTACCTTGTTCAGATTCTGCATTCTTTTCTTTCTAGAGAAACGTAATTTTGTGTCTAAACGACATTTCACAGTTCAGTCTGTTCGTGCTCCTACGCCTGCTGACTTCTGCAAGTGTGTAAGTCACATTAACAACAATATTTCACTTATATGTATAATAAAATAAATATAATACTGTAATTATTTCCCATAAATTTTATTTAGACTCAGCGAATCAATTTGGTTTTTAACCCTTATTCTGCTAACGTGGAGAATATGGTGATCTAATAGTGCCAGCAAATGGCAGATGGGATTTAACTCGGCGTTTAAAGGGTTAATACCATTTAAATAGCTATATATAATTCATTCGTAATGATCGCTCACATTATAAAAATGTTTCATGTTGGGTTTCTCCCTAGCGCAATTATTTTTAAAAATAAATTTGGCGTAGTTTTTCTCTTATTTCGTTGTTTCGAATTTCGTAATGTGCACATACGAATAGAAGCATTTTTTAGTCTGTTATGTTAGTAGTAAAAAATTTTTGGGAGTTCGCAAATCGGAAGAGAATTTTATAGCAGTACTTGATACAAGAGTGTAATGATATTTATTGTTGATGTATCATAATGCGTGGGAAGTTGGAAGTATTTTTGAGTTACTATTTTAACACACACGAAGGCAAATTAACAGAATATGTGAAAATTGAGCTCAAATATTTGCTTACGTAAAGGTGAAATATTGATAAGCGGCTCCAAATAATAAGTGTTGTCTGAAAGTGGCACCAAACAGACTATAGGCCTATAGGCTGCAGTACCTAACGGCTATTGGTACTTACACTAAATTGTGGAATCAGATTGGGTCGATAATTTTGTTATGTCCACATGCGATCCATTCTAGCAGTAATTAAATGGAATATAACAATGTACACTTTTTATCTTGGTGTTCGACTTTTAATATTAATATATGAAATAAATGACAGTTAATTTGAATCTAATGAATTATAATTATTACACGGTGTATGGGTAATGTAGTATAGGTGCGAATATATTTATTAAACCTTCGCGGACATACAGAAGGTAGTGGTTCTCCAGTTTGGTATTTTGGCGGGGGCTAACAACGCCTCGTGTTACAATTTGAATTTTATGTGATATTACCGGACTTCGGAATTATACTGATTATTTAACGGCTGTAATGAATACACTGACGACACTTAGGGTACTACAAAAGGCGAAGAATTTCTTGGTCTGCTGAGAAACTATGGCATTAGTTTCTCAAGAAAGAGTTATAGTTTACAGGATAATGGAATGACCGTGTAGCCAAAGTGGAGAGGAAATGCGTGCAGAATTTTGGTGTTTGAACCTTTCGCAAAATTTTAAGACATATATATATATATATATATATATATATATGAGAGGATGGTACTAAACTGGAGTGTAAGAAATCAAACGTGAAGTGAAATGACGCAGAATGTAATCCTTATGGAAGTCGTCCTATTGTGTTTGCTACTAAATAAACTACACTTATTCATTCTAATACAACACAGGTTTATTTTGATTCAGATTATGCCTTTACATGTATGCTACATGTTTCGGCCTGTGTTTAGGCCATCCTCAGGCATGTCAATACAAAAACCTTAGAAAGGAAAATATAATATAATGTGATGTGATGTAACGTAACACAACTTAGTAAGGCGTAGGATATTTCTAGCGGCGTTGACTTGTCTTATTACAGCGTCAGTTGGCCCCTCCACACACACACACACACACACACACACACACACACATACATACATACACAAACGCGCACACACACACACACATACACACACACACGCACACAATACCGAATGGCGTCCTATTTATTTTTAGTTCTAAAGTCTTGCAATCTAATAAGCAGGTGTCCTACATTCACTTACTTAAGGACTTTATTTCATCTGATCCATGTCGTTGGTCACCGCCGTGAGTCGGGGTTCCACGCCGTTAATTTTAACGTAAATGTAATGATTTTACTCACCATGTTTAACGCAAGTGCTGGAAAGATTTAGTTCAGTGCATTAAAGTTAATACTGTCTTTTTACTTACCACGCTTAAAGACGTTCCTGAAAACCGTATCTTTCTGCTCGCAGACACGCGTCACTTCTGACAAACACGTTCATTTCGCTTCGAGTTTCATCTGACGAAATTAAAAACGTTACATTTGATTGTTTTCTTTGAGATTTTTACTGCTAATTTTGTTCTTTGACTTGTCCCACAAGTAAAAATCGTAGGGGTTTCAACTGGCGACCGTAGAGGCTACTGCCTCCTGTTTATGATTCTGTCACCAAAAACACGCTCTATCCAAGGACTGTTCAACATTTTATGTGGGGCGGTGAAATTCGGCAAAATGTGGTCTGCATGCAGGTAACATTAAACTCAATGCACAAAATGAAGACTGAATAAGTATAAGTGTACTTTGACGTATTTGTCTATGCATCATGTGCAGTAAAAGTATACACACAGTAAAAGGAAAAAAAATTATTTAAAAATGCAATTCACAAGCTAGGACAAGGTGTCGCTATGTTTAGTAGAGTTAACATTAGAAATATAATGTAGCTCTCCACAAATAAGGCGTTCTGTGTCGGCTTTGCTGAGGAAAGGAAAGAAAGACGTTTTCTCATTTCATATTTCTCCGCGGACAAAATGTAGCTTGCGTGCAGCGGGTTGAGTGGACCTGCTGTAAACACTTCAAGCAATTTTTCAAAGTGTAAGCTGTTTCACTGTCTGGCTGAAGAGAGGTATGGGCTTTCTTGTGATGGGACAGGCGTTCAAAACTGTGTCAGAATGTGTGTAACATGTCGGTGTGAAATTATGTTTTCAGAAGAGAAATGGACCTAGCAATCCTAGTTGCATTCATAGCACACCATACACCAAACATAATATCATCTTTAGGACAAACAAAGATTTATAGCTATCAGAACGAGTGTGGGGTCTATTTATTAACTATACACCATACCAGTTCTGAAATTTTGTTTCTTGTAGGTATTGTATTTAGCGTAAGTATCATGCAGAAACACTCGAACCTCCAGTTAGACACTCATTACATCTAATGACGCCTGCAGACCAGACAGGTTCCCTACGTTAACGCATCTGTAGGCGTACAGCTGAGTGCGACAGGTGAGCTGGCAGTCAGTGACAAACGAAATGGGTCAGATAAAATAAGGATCCCTACTTTTCAATGCACAAAGATTACATATGTGGCTACGCTTTTTTGGTATTTAAATTTATAAATTTCGTCATCGCTATTTTTTTCAGTTAATTTTCAAGACAGCTAAGAGACGATGGTGGCAGTGATGGTCTTCTGTTCATTTGTCCTGGCTTTACTGATTCCCGTCTACATCTCAGCTCAAGGTTTGTTAATTCTACGCGAAATATTTAAAATACCGTATATTCTCGAATCTAATCCGCACCCTTTTTACAGTTTCAGAGGGCTAAAAAATCAGATGCCGATTAGAATCGCGTGCGGATTAGATTCGCAGTCGTGAGCTGGATTTTGGAAAAGTGATAGAGCCGCTGTACGTGCCGTAAGAACTATACAGTAAAATAATATATTATTTTATTTATTATTTATGATATATAATATTCATCAGACTCGCCGTCATCACTCATAACTGAATCAGTCTGCCTTGTAGGCAAGGGACGGTTGAAGGAAAGGTGCGGATTAGAACCGCGAACTAGATTTTTTTCTTTTAAGGAATCGGCAAAAACTAGTGCGGATTAGATTCGGTTGCGGATTAGATTCGAGAATATACGGTAAAAGATCAGCCAATTATAATAACGGATAAGATCTAGTTATTTGATAGATTAAGTTAAACCTAACAACGCGTCCTTTTACTGTTCCGCCAGGCCATCACTTTTATCAGTTCGGATTGAATGTGACAATGTAATATTATATCTAGGATTACCTGTTATCTGAACATAGCTTACCGCGAAGTATTCCGAAACTGACGTGGCATACCGAAAACTGGATGTTTCCGAATATATTTAAGTTCCGTTCTGAACACTATACGAAGGGCAATATCCACAAACTCGGTGATCCTAACCACCTTTTGTACTACACCAGAGTGCAGGTAGCGCATATGCTGTAGGGGCTGACATTACAGCTCGCGTACTTGAAAGCCGGACTGCTAGTTAGAAGTTAGTATGCATCCTGCAGTTCCTGCGATTGGCCGAATCGATTAAGCTTTAAATGATTTTCATCGTTCCTAAGGCAAATGCTACGTTTGTACCCAAATTTCGCATTTCCCTCATGTTTCTCGTGAGGGACAGTTGCAACAACAAAATTCGGCCGCAATAAAGCAGATCTCCCTTTTAACTACGTCCCTGTGCTGCATAATCACAGGTGTGTCCATGTCTTACCGCTTTAGCTTGTTCAGTTCCCAGTGCAAAATTCATCTAAATAATATACACAAATACAGTTCTTGTCTCATGGGAGAAACACCACGTCTCCATTGCAGTACACAGCACAGTCATGATTTCTAGAGAAATTATCGCTGCCAACTTGAGTATTGTGTCAAAAACGCCTAAACCTTTAAAGAAAACACTTTTCTGTCTAAGGCTCCCCGACTTCCAAAAGAACATTACCCTTTTTAAGATTCCCAGGTTTTACCCATTTATCCTTCTGGTACAACCAACATTTTGATGAACATAAGCAAGAAGCATTCGTGAAATGATTATTGCAGGGGAAAATCGAAGCACTCGGAGAAACCCTGTCCCAGTGCAACTTTGTCCACTACGAAACTCGCATGAATTGGCCTGGCATCGAAGCCGGGTCTCCTTAGTGAGAGTCCAGCAAGCAACAGCCTCAACCACGACACGGCCTATTTTAGAGGAAAACTAACCTGAATTTCACAGGAAGATTCAGCTCGTACCGCACAGTAAACAAACTGTGTCTCGGTTATAAAAAGCAGTCAGTAAGGTTGTATAGCGGATAGTTGCTGTTTTTTATGAGATCCACACAAAATGCAAATGCACTGTGTGGGCAGAATACATAAGTTTGAATTGTTCAAACTTGGTACACAATACAGAACCGCTAGGCTTTTAAGGTTTAGGTACAATATGTGGGCATATTTAATCGTTTGTAGTGTTAAAGCAAGTTATACATGTAGATGCCACTGTGCTTCACAGAATTAAAGTTTAGTAGCAACTACACGAACCACCTTCATGAACACTAAAGAGAATAAGCGTATTTTTCCTTCTAATACGAATATTTATGGCTTTCATAAGCTTTGAATAAATAGTGATCCTTTTCCCAGATAGCATTAATTTTTAATGTAATTTGTAATGTAGACGTGTGTTTTCTTAAAGGCAGGAACATAGTTCCTAAGCAGTATTCATAAGAACACTGTGTTTCAAAGGGTTAAACATAAGGCGATTCATCCCGTTCTGTTACATCTTTCGATGTGCCAACAATGACACCTTTCAACTATTTTAGATGCAAGTTCTTCACCGACACCGACGTCGCTTGTCCCTGAAGATGGCAACGCCTCGTTTTTGACGGAACAGAATTACTTGGATGAATTCGATTGGATGGAACAGCTTGGAAAAGTGTTCAATAGCGTTCAGCGTCACTTGGATGAAGTGCAGAATATCACCGACTTCAGTACCGAAGCGTGTGCCGCAAGAGGCAGCAGTGGGCCATGTCTCTACACGCATCTGGTTTATTTGTTCGTCGACGGAAACGAAACCTGCTCGATATACACAGACGGAAGTTGTGACGAAAATGTCAGAGGGTAAGGAATTCTTGGCCTTGAAAGGCAGCTGTTCGTTTCTCTCCAGTTTGCTTGAACATATAGAGTACACTAGAAAGTTACAAGTTTTAATGAGTTCGGCCACTGCAATACGAAAGTGCTCAAAATTAAAACACGATTTCTTTTAGGAGAAAGTTTTCATTACATGCCCTGTCCATTCTTATTTTCAAAATTGTAATACTAATTTGTACGTCAGCACAACTGTTTTTATTACACAAGGTCTGAAGATGACTATTTATTAGTCGAAACATGTAGCCTACATAGTACCTTGTGTAATAAAAACAGTTGTGCTGACGTTCAAATTAGTATTACAATACGTATCCAAGCACTTCGTGATGTCTTCATTCAAAAACTTATTTTCAAAAGTTCTCTGAACTGGCACCCTCCACATGCAGCTAAACTTTTATGGCGTTTAGCAAATTATTTATATTCCGCAGTATATACACAGGTTAATGAAATATTCTTGAGATTATCATATGTGCGTATATTGAATTAGAACCCAACCTGCTGCAGACCGTGTCCCAACCCAGACTCCGATTATGGAGGTAAAAATAGTCTCCGAAACACTGGAAAATAAATGGGTCTTTACAGAGAATATCATCCGAAATGATATGACAGATCACACAGTCCCCATGAGAGCTGTAGAAGTTATCAAGACAGGGTAGTTTTGTTTTCACGTGGGTCTGCGGCACAACTAGAGCCATGGCTTCCTCGTTCTTGAGGTTTCTAGATCACACACAACGACGCACCACATTGGGTAGTACTTCTCTGGACGAGTATCAGCCCGACACAGAGATCTCTACCTGACAACACACAACACGCACAAGAGACTGACATCCATGTTTCCCGGCGGGATTCGAACCTACAAACCCAGCAAGCAAGCGGTCTCAGACCTACGCCTTAGACCGCGCGGCCACCGGGATCGGCGACAGAGTGGTCAGCATGCCTGACGTCTTCAATTAGCGTAAAATCTGGAAAACGAAAATTGTTGGAAACGAAACATAACAGAATAGACCAGCACTGCAATGTCCATGAAATAAGGTCATAGATAGGATAAATACGTCAAAGAAAAGGAGATGGATGCCATATGTAGCACACACAAGAGTGATATGTTCGTAGAGGGGTGTGGCTGGTGAAACTGGAAGGAAGCTTGGGATGACAATGTTCAAGGGGATCTTAAAAAATTATAATGTGAGTTTGTTGGACTGGAATGATTTGGTGAAGGACTGGGTCAAGTTGCAGTTTCTTGTAAACATTGAACTGGGTCCTTGGATTTCAAAATAACCAATAATCAGTTAGTCAAGGGCTCTGCTCCACGAATCTAATTGTCTTTGGTATTTTTCACATTTTTTACATTTTATGGACCATGCGTCATGATATACTTGCTTAATAAATACCAACAAGATGCACTTTTCTTTCTTAATTTATTCGAACATACTCTCCTCTACGTGTTTTGAATAGATTAACTGTTCATCATCAGGAGTCAACTACTGTATATGCAGCTTATGGCATGTATCATGCATCTGCGTCGACTAGCTGCTGACGCTGTTACTGTAGCAGCCCGAAGATTGGTAAAACCTAGGTTTTACCGGTAAATCCTAGCATTTACCATAGTGAGGTGGTAAAAGTCGGAAAAATGCTTGGAAACGCTTCCATTTCGGGCTTTTACCAAACCATGTCGGTAAATGCTGGCATTTGCCGACACGTATTGGTAAAAGTCCGTTTTGTGGCTGTGATTATGCTTTGTAAGTGTGTGTGTTTTAACTTTTAATTATTCATTGAACATGTAAGTTTAAAATATTATGGCGGTCATTTATCTTGCATAATTCTATGAAACTCAATTTTTATATATTTATTGTACCGGATCCATACTTAAATTAGCTTAGCTTATTTTCAGCACAACAGTCGCAAGCGATACCTGGGTCGGCCAGTCCGCGTCCCGCCATGGGGCGTGGGTTCGGGAGATGCGTGGTTAGCGCATCGCAATCCCTTACGCGGATATCTGGTATACTCAACCGAACTTTTAATTATTTTTGTTTATTTGAAGACTATGTGAATGGAATAGGGAATTAAAACAGCATTCTATTATCAGAGTAAACTCTATATTTTAAACCATGAAACTAGTCCGTTACAATAATTTGCCTTTGTATATTTAAATTGAAACGAAGCCTAGAATAACATTAAACTTAACTGCTTTATATTTTACTGAATTTAAGTAATGTATTAAAAGAAAATGTTCATGAAATAAATGGAACTTATTAATCAGAATTTCCTTGAACATTATCAAATCATAATTAAACTCACTTATTACAGCAAGGTTGACTGTTGTGGCATTTTGAGTTACAAAGTAGATTGGTTGATTTATAAAAACACATCTTCGTGGTACACTTCTTTGAACAGCTTCATTTTCTGTATCCTTGTCCACCAACTAAAGAAAGCTTATTTACCACTTCACGTACACTTATTTCCTCCGCACCAACTTCTTCGATGCTTAAAAAATTCCTTTACATAAGGTAAATTGGTTTCTTGTGTACAACGCTTTTAGTTTACCCAACTTAGTAGCAAGTTCATAAAATTCATCGCCTTTAATGTCTGTGATAAAGGCTGTTACTGATCTTGGATCCATCTTCGCTCTGTCAATATCTGATATTTTTATTCTAACATTTTGTCCGAGAGTAGGTTTTTGGAACTTTTTAGAGGAAATTGCTTTCATTTTCTTTGCCTGCTCCTCAAGTCCCTCCCTGGCAGCCTCTCGAAACACTTTCACTTTTTGAGCTCTGCTGATAGTCGCAGTTGTCCTGTCAGGGGTTTTAGAGATTGCTTCTGAGTCTATTTTTTGATTTTGAACTTCGGTCTCTACTTCCATTGTTACGTAGGTTTCTGTTTCACTTATATTATCATTACCTTGCAATTCCAAATCAAGAGTTGGTTCGTGGTCTGTGTTTGAGTTTCATAGAATTATGCAAGATAAATGACCGCCAAAATATTTTAAACTTACATGTTCAACGAATAATTAAAAGTTAAAACACACACTTACAAAGCATAATGACAGCCAAACAAAACGGACTTTTACCAATACGTGTCGGAAAATGCCAGCATTTACCGACATGGTTTGGTAAAAGCCCGAAATGGAAGCGTTTTCAGGCATTTTTCGGACTTTTACCACCTCACTATGGTAAGTGTTAGAATTTACTGATAAAACCTAAGTTTTACCAATCTTCGGGCTTCTACAGTAACAACACGACCAGGCTAACATGATCAGAACTCTGGTCGTGTTAGCAGCTAGTCACTCTAGATGCATGGTCAATACTATATGCTGCATATACGGTAACTGCCTCCTGATGATGAATAGCTAATCTTTTCGAAACATGTAGAGGATAGATTGTTCGAATAAATTAAGAAGGAAAAGTGCACCTTGTTGGTCTTTATTAAGTAAGTACGTCTTTGGTATACCCAGATGACAAGATACGGTACCTACTTTTCTATGGCGATACTCCCGAAGCCACTAGTCTTGGGTGACGCCATTCTCCTCTTAATGTTGCCAAAAGACTATTTTCTAGCACGACATCGATCAGGAAACCTAATTTAGATGTATGAGAGCAGAGCTAAGAAGTTTCTGCGACGGTGACATTTGTCAAAGTTAAAGTGACAGTTTTCATCTGGGAAGTGTATTTGCAGTATTTTATTAATGTATAACACACACACACACACACACACATATATATATATATATATATTTTTAATTTCATTGTACATTTTTAAGAGCATGATGACTGATGGTCGCAATTTTATTATCCATAACATCACATTCAGTTGTATTCACTAAAGCGATCTGATAATTATATATTTAATCCGTGATTCTTTAAGGAGCACAGACACACCCCAGAAGTTATCTGCCATTAAACAGTTAAGCTAAGAGCCCTTGTTGCTGCTGTGTTTAAAGATATATCTGTTACTGGGCACTTGTTAAACAGAAGTTCAATTATTCATTTGCCCTTTGTTCCTCGGTAATTCGGAAACCCCCGACGGTCCCTACAATTATGGGAGAACTGTACCCAGTTTTTCCCATTGAAATTATTGTTACAGTACATTATTACTTACTTACTCCATGTAGCATAGTCCTTCTTGAGAAGCTAACCGGTTTTCAGCTAATCAAGCAATTCTCCGCATATTAGAGAACCCGAAGGTTTATTACCGCATTTACAAGTGCCCGCCACCTGTCCCTATCCTGAGCCAGCTCGATCCAGTCCATAACCTCACACCCCAATTCCTGCAGATTCATCTTAATATTATCCTCCTATCTACGCCTAGGTCTCCCAAGTGGTTATTTCCCTCAAGTTTCCCCACCAAAACCCTGTATACTCCTCACCTTTCCCCCATACGCGCTACATGCCCCGCCTATCTCATTCTTCTTGATTTTGTCACCCGAACGATATTGGGTGAGGAGTACAGATCATACAGCTCCTCATTATGCCGCCTCCTACCCTCTCCTTTACATTATTATTATTATTAGTAGTAATAGTAGTAGTAGTAGTAGTAGTAGTAGTAGTAGTAGTAGTAGTAGTAGTAGTAGTAGTAGTAGTAGTAGTAGTAGTAGTAGTAGTTGCAGTAGTCGTACTACTACTGTGACGTGATACTTGTATCGGTCTAGGACAAGACACTGTGCTATGGTTATATACTAATAAGTAAGAATATGCGGACTGTTGCCATGTATCAAGTATGTCAGCCTTATGCATTTGTTCATGCGTGTGATGATGTGCATCAAAATCTTTGTACACTCGTTGAGACAGACTTGGGTTTGATTCCCGTGGTTGCTATTGGAACAACTTATACTGCTCTCTGCTTCCACAATTTTCCTACTTCGAATGCCAGGTCTTGTTGCGTGTTATGTTTTTTGTCCCGTGTTGATTGCAGGTCATGCGTTTCTGGAACAGCAATGTCTATGAGATAAGTGGTATAAGTGGTATCGGCGCTTATCTGTCTTGGCGGTTACAAATAATGGTCTTGTCTGTTAAACTACTACATTTCGAAAACGGTGTATAAATATTGCTTTCTGGAACGCTCGCTGCAACGTGTTGGTAATGTGTATTTTGTTATTGCCCATCCCAGTGGCCGCGCGGTCTAAGGCGTAGGTCTGCGGCCGCTCGCTCGCCGAGATTGCGGGTTCGAATCCCGCCGGGAGCAGGAATGTCTTTCTCTTTTGAGTGTTGTGTGTTGTCAGGTAGAGGTCTCTGCGCCGGGCTGATCACTCGTCCAGCGGAATCCTACCGAGTGTGTTGTGTCTGAGTGTGATCGTAAAGCCTCGACAATGAGGAGGCCAATTCCCGTTTCGGGCTGTCATGCCATAGAAAAGTATTATTATAATTATCATTATCATCATCTCCTTTATGCAGGGTATTTATACCTATATTCCTGAGACAAACCATATCCCCAGGGGATACAGTGTTGCAGCTGACCTCTTGTTACTATTCATGGTGCTTATATTGTTAGTTTCAATGTTGAATCTATTGTACTTTTACATTAGTACTTTCCGAATTATGTGTGCAGTGCCCAATATGGTTGTTTTCTGTAGTTCCTTGACTTCATGTTTTCCAGGTATGTTGCTCACGTATTTTCTGAATGACTTTGAAATAGTCCCAGTCGCCTCTATTATTACTGGTATCACCTTTGGTTCTACATTCCACATGCGCTGTATTTCCATTGTAAGGTCTTTATATTTTAAAATCTTCTCGGCTTTCTTTTAAATCACATTTCTGTCTCCTGAGATTGCAACGTCTTTATTATTATTATTATTATTATTATCTTATAATCTTAACTACAATATTTCCACTTTAAGGAACATTGCTCTAACATTGAGTGCTTATTTATTGCATGTTACTTGTAGCATGGAGTTTTCCCTCGGTGGTCTGAATTTTCCGGGTAATCGGGACCATCCCCCCCCCCCGTATTGCTCGGATGACCGAGGGACTATTTCACACGTTGTGACTTGTTTTATTTAAAGATGCTGTCAATTAAGCAGATTATATAGCGTCAATGTTGGATGAGTAAATATCAGTATGGGACACTGGTGGAATGATAATGACACGGTAAGATCGAAGCGTTCCGAAAGAAACCTGTCGGGATGCCACTTTATCCACCCCAACCCCCCCCCCCCCATCGTCGACTGCCCTGGGATTAAACTGAGACTTTTGCAATGAGAAGCCGCGACGGAACGTATGTGATTTGGAAGGAAGAAAAACGACAGTGATTTCATTTGTTTGGCGGCCTTCTAGATTGAATTTCATATATGTGAAGGTTCAAAATAATTGACGCCGTAATGTGCACAAAGTGATGTTTTCTTGTAACTATCTATCTACGGGTAAACGTACTGTCGGTATTCGGGGTGGCCACATTAAGTGACAGCAAAAAAGTAAAAGCCTGATGTTCGTGTGACCGTGCATCCTTAATATGAAATGATTTGTGCGACCAACTTGATGCAACAATTGTGGTTTATTAATCAACCATTAGCTCAACATGTTTCGGGCACCATTATGCCCATCTTCAGGAGCGCAAGGCCGTATATAACTGCATATGGTTTTCAGCACTTAATGTGCTGGTTGGAGTCTTGGGAAGCCGGGAATAGAATAACAGTCTCTACACTGTGCACACGACCTGCTTCCCGGCTTCCCAAGACTCCAACCAGCACATTAAGTGATGAAAACCATCAGTTATATACGGCCTTGCACTCCTGAAGATGGGCATAAGTGCCCTAAACATGTTGAGCTAATGGTTGATTAATAAACCACAATTGTTGCATCAAGTTGGTCGCACAAATCATTTCAAGTAGAAGCCTATCTGACGAAAATAAATTCTGGTTTAAAGAATAACTGAATTGACAAGTAGATCCGTATGTTACCTCAGACAACACAGGCATCGTACGCAGGACTTAAAATGAGGTGCTTTCGTGCAACCATTGTTGTAGTGGAAAAAGCAGTAAGTATTACATATTTCGAGTGTGTGTCTGTAGCTTTAGGTATCCAGCATGCAATGCACATGCGCCACATTGTTGTCTGTGGCCTGCACGGCTCTAGAATATTTTTGCACATTATCCTATAAAGGTACAATTTTCGAAAAAAAAAAAAAGTTACTGAATGTAAAATGTGTGTTTTGATTTTCTCTACAACTTTTGTCTGAAACATTTCTCATTCTAAGAAGAACTGGGTGAGATATGATAAAAAATCTTCTGTTTATTGGACCGCGCATCATTGTGATAGTTGAAGAATAAAAGACCAACTTGATGTCACTTGCTATTTTATTTCTCTTCTTATGTGCTCAACATGTTTCGGA